>Ga0134124_10000134_pt1 | contig 67934 bp, 33 predicted proteins | sample KB304_FD_96880 | JGI IMG/M metagenome (GOLD analysis project Ga0134124, IMG submission 96880) | Terrestrial soil microbial communities without Nitrogen fertilizer from Kellogg Biological Station, Michigan, USA - KB3-0-4 | ecosystem: Environmental > Terrestrial > Soil > Unclassified ...
CGCAACCGGATCGAGACCGAGGGGTTGATCGGTTTCTTCGTCAACACCTTGGTGCTGCGCAGCGATCTCTCTGGAGACAGGTCTGGAGAGCCTTCGTTCCGCGAGCTGCTCGGCCGGGTGCGCGAGACCGTGCTCGAAGTCTGGCTGCACCAGGACGTGCCGTTCGAAAAGCTCGTCCAGGAGCTGGCTCCGGAGAGGAGTCTCGCCCACACGGCCCTGTTCCAGGTGATGCTGGTGCTGCAGAACGCTCCCAGCGGGAACCTGGAGGTCCGGAATCTACGTTTCCGGCCGGTGCCCGGCGCCGGGGCGACGTCGAAGTTCGACCTGACTCTCTCCTTCAGCGAAACCCCCGAGGGCCTCGCCGGTGGCGCGGAGTACGCGGCCGATCTCTTCGATCCCGTCACCATCGAGCGTTTCCTCGGCCATCTGGCCCATCTGCTCGCCGGCGCCACGGCGGAGCCCGGGACGCCGCTCTCCGAGCTGCGCCTGATGGACGCGGAGGAAGAGGCCCAGCTCCTGCGGTCTGGTGTCAATTCGAGCGGGCGTACCTGGGCGCATCCCGATCTTTCGGTCCACGACCTGTTCCTGCAACAGGCCCGACGGACGCCGGACCGGAATGCCGCCGTGGGCCGTGAGGGAGCCCTGAGCTACGGCGAGATCGCGGACCGCTCCTCGGCCCTGGCCCGCCGCATCCAGAACGTCTTGCCGCGCCCGCTCGGCTTTCCGATCGATTGGCCGGTCGCTCTGCTCGCCGATGCCGATCCGCTGGTTCTCGCCGGGATGCTCGGCATTCTCCGGGCGGGGGCAGGCTTCGTGCCGCTCGACCCGCGCCTTCCCGACGAGAGGCTCGCCTGGGCGTTGCAGGATGCGGGCTGTGCGGTGCTGGTCACCCAGAGGCGCCACCTGGACCGGGCGAAGAAGCTCGGCATCGAGCAGGTCCTCTGCCTCGAAGACGCGATCCCGTCCGGACCGGATTCCGCGCTCCGCGCCGAAGTCGATCCGCGCTCTCTGGCTTACGTGGTCTACACGTCGGGCTCCACCGGCCGTCCCAAGGGAGTGCAGATCTCGCACGAGAGCCTCGTGCCGATCCTCCTCTGGGGCATCGAAACCCTCGGGCTCGGCGCTTCCAGCCGGGTGCTCCAGAGCCTCTCCTTCTCCTTCGACTTCGGCATCTTCGAGCACCTCACGACGCTGCTCGCCGGGGGCACGCTCTTCTTCCCGGGCAAAGCACCAGGCGACGCGGTGGGAGACCCGCTCGCCTTCGCCCGCGAGATCGTGCGCGAGGGGATCGACACCCTGCACACCACGCCGGCCTTCGCCCGCGAGCTGGCCGCCGCAGGAGTGGCGTTGAACAATCTCGAGATCCTCCACCTCGGCGGCGAGGCGCTGTCGCGCGACACGGTCGCCCTTCTCCGGCAGGCCGCACCGCGAGCGGTTCTCTACAACGGCTATGGACCGACCGAGGCGACGGTCAACAGTTCGATTTTCAGAATGGGCGGAGCGGCCGATTCGCCCTGGCCCACCGTGCCGATCGGCAAGCCCTCGGCGGACAACGCCCTCTACATCCTGGACCCCACCGGCCGTCCCGTGCCCTTCGGTGTGCGCGGCGATCTCCACGTCGGCGGCATCGGCGTGGCACGGGGCTACCTCAACCGTCCCGATCTGACGGCGGAGCGCTTCGTGCCCGATCCGTTCGGATCCGCTGCCGGCGGCAGGCTCTACCGCACCGGCGACCTGGTCCGCTATCTGGCCGGCGGAGACATCGAGTTCCTCGGCCGGCTCGACCATCAGGTGAAGATCCGCGGTTTCCGGATCGAGCTGGGAGAGATCGAGGCGGCTCTGCGGGCACTGCCCGGAGTCCGCGAGGCGGTGGCGGCGGCACGCGACTCAAGACTCGTCGCCTACATTGTGGGAGACGCGGCGCCCGACGTGTTGCGCAAGGCTTTGCGCGAGCAACTGCCGGAGCACATGGTGCCCTCCGCCTTCGTGACCTTGGAGGCGCTCCCCCTGACCTCGACCGGCAAGGTGGACAGGAAGGCCCTGCCGGCGCCGGAGTGGCAGAGCCCCCAGGAAGGCTACCGTGCGCCGCGCACGCCGGTCGAAGAGGTTCTCGCCGGCATCTGGGCCGAGGTGCTCGGCCTCGACCGGGTGGGAGCGCAGGACCAATTCTTCACCCTGGGCGGACATTCGCTGCTGGCGACCCAGGTGCTGTCGCGACTGCGCAGCGCCTTCGGCGTTGAGATGCCGTTGCGCGACCTCTTCGAAGCGCCGGTGCTCGCCGACCTCGCGGCCCGGGTCGAGGTGGCGCGGCGCTCCCACCAGGTGGCGCCGGCTCCCCCCCTGCTCCCGATCGCCCCGGCCACCGCCCCGGCTGCCCAGGAGGAAGGGCTGCCCCTTTCGTTCGCCCAGCAGCGGCTCTGGTTCATCGATCAGCTCGAACCGGGCAGCCCGCTCTACAACATGCCGGTCGCGCTGCGGATCGAAGGACCGCTCGACGCCGGGGTGCTGGCGCTCTGCCTCGGCGAGATCGTGCGCCGCCACGAGCCGCTGCGGACGGTCTTCGCCGTGCGAGAGGGGGAGCCGTGGCAGGTGACCCAACCGGCGTCCCCCTTCGTCCTGCCCGTGGTGGACCTGTCGGGCCTGCCGGAGAGCCGTGGCGAAGCGCTCGCTCCGCTCCTGGTGGGGGAAGAGGGTGCCAAGCCGTTTGATCTGGCGCGCGGGCCGATGCTGCGCGGCGTGTTGCTGCGGGTCTCCAGAGAGGACCATGTGGTCGCGCTGACGATGCATCACATCGCGAGCGACGGCTGGTCGATGAGCATCCTGGTCCGCGAGGTCGCGGTGCTCTACGTCGCCTTTGCCGCGGGCCTGCCGTCGCCCTTGCCGGAGCTGCCGGTGCAGTACGCGGATTTCGCGGTCTGGCAGCACTCCTGGATGCGCGGCGAGGTCCTGGAGGGAGAGATCTCCTTCTGGAACCGGCAGCTCGCTGGGCTGCCACCGCACCTCGAGCTGCCCACCGACCGGCCGCGGCCGGCGGTGCAGAGCTACCGGGGCTCCTCGCGTCCGATCTTCCTGCCCGCGGCGCTCACGCGGCAGACCGAAGCTTTCGCCCGGCGCGAAGGGGCGACGCTCTTCATGGTGTTGCTCGCCGCCTTCCAGACCCTCCTGGCCCGCCTCAGCGGACAGGACGATCTCGCGGTGGGCTCGCCCGTCGCCGGGCGCAACCGGATGGAGACCGAGGGGCTGATCGGATTCTTCGTCAACACCCTCGTGCTGCGCGCCGAGTTGCCGGGAAGCCTCACGTTCCGCGAGCTGCTCGGGAAAGTCCGCGAGACCGCGCTGGCCGCTCACCAACACCAGGACGTGCCTTTCGAAAAGCTCGTTCAGGAGCTGGCTCCGGAGAGAAGTCTCGCCCACTCTCCCCTGTTCCAGGTGATGTTCGCGCTACAGAACGCTCCCACCGGGAACCTGCAGATCCAGGATCTGCGCTTCCGGCCGGTGCAGGGCGGCGGCGGCGCTGATACGACGGCAAAGTTCGACCTGACCCTCTCCCTCGGCGAGACGCCCGCGGGCCTCGCCGGTGCGGCGGAGTACGCAACCGCCCTGTTCGATGCCGCCACCGTCGACCGTTGGCTCGGCCACCTGGCCCATCTGCTCGCCGGCGCCACCGCGGAGCCCGGGACGCCTCTCTCCGAGCTGCGTCTGCTGAGCGCAGAGGAGGAGCACGAGCTGGTGCAGGCGGGTCTCGACCAGAGCGGGCACCTCTGGGAGCTGCCGGTGACGGTCCACGACCTGTTCTTGCAGCAGGCCGAATGGACTCCCGACCGGGATGCCGCCGTCGGCCCCGAGGGAACGCTGACCTACGGCGAGATCGCAGGACGCTCCTCGGCGCTGGCCCGCCGCATCCAGGGCGTCCTGCCGCGGCCGCTCGCCTTTCCGATCGACCGGCCGGTCGCTCTGCTCGCCGATGCCGATCCGCTGGTGCTCGCCGGAATGCTCGGCATTCTCCAGGCCGGGGCCGGCTTCGTGCCGCTCGACCCTCGCCTTCCCGACGAAAGGCTCGCCTGGGTGTTGCAGGACGCGGCCTGCGCGGTGCTGATCACCCAGAAGCGGCACTTCGAGCGGGCGCTCAGGCTCGGACTGACGCTCGGACTGACGCTCGGACTGCGCCAGGTCCTCTGTCTCGAAGACGCGGCTCCCTCCGGGCCGGCGTCCGCGATTCCCGCCGAAAGCGAGCCGCGCCCTCTCGCCTCGCTCGCCTACATCGTCTATACCTCGGGCTCCACCGGCCGTCCCAAGGGGGTGCAGGTCTCGCACGAGAACTTGGTGCCGATCCTCCTCTGGGGCATCGAGACCCTCGGGCTCTCCCCCTCCAGCCGGGTGCTCCAGAGTCTCTCCTTCAGCTTTGACTTCGGCATCTTCGAGTACCTCACCACCCTGCTCGCCGGAGGCACGCTGGTCTTCCCGGGCGAAGCCGCGGGAGACCCTCGCGCCTTCGCCCGTGAGATCGTGCGCGAGGGGATCGACACCCTGCACACCACGCCGGCCTTCGCCCGCGAGCTGGCCGCCGCACGCCCCCAGCTCCCTCAGAACGCGGGGCTGGACAGTCTCACCGTCCTCCACCTCGGCGGCGAGGCACTGTCGCGCGACACGGTCGACCGGCTCCGGCAGGCCGCTCCGCGGGCGGTTCTCTACAACGGCTATGGACCGACCGAGGCGACGGTCAACAGCTCGATCCATCGGATCCCTCCGATTGATCGGATCGGTTCGCCCTGGCCGACCGTCCCGATCGGCAAGCCGTCGGCGGACAATGCGCTCTACATCCTGGACCCCACCGGCCGGCTCGTCCCCTTCGGAGTCCGCGGTGAGCTCCACGTCGGCGGTACCGGCGTGGCGCGGGGCTATCTCAACCGGCCGGATCTGACCGCCGAACGCTTCGTGCCGGATCCGTTCGGGTCCTCGCCCGGCGGCAGGCTCTACCGCACCGGCGACCTGGTGCGCCATCTGCCCGGCGGAGACATCGAGTTCCTCGGCCGCATCGACCGCCAGGTGAAGCTGCGCGGCTTCCGCATCGAGCTCGGTGAGATCGAGGCGGTCCTCGGCAGCCATCCGGCGGTCCGCGAGTGCGCCGTCCTGGTCCGGGAAGACGTTCCAGGGCTGCGCCTCCTCGCCGCCTACGTCTCCAATGCCGCCCATGCCGCGGCCACCGCGGGCTCTCAAGAGATCCTCGATCCCGCCGCTCTCCGCTGTTTCCTGGCCGAGCGGCTGCCGGAAGTCATGGTCCCCGCGGCCTTTGTGATCCTCGACGCCCTGCCGCTGACGCCGAACGGGAAGCTGGACCGCCAGGCGCTGCCCGCCCCGCTGCGGACCGGCACCGGGGACGCCACCGCACCGGCGGATCAGATCTCGACCGATCCGACCGATCCAATCACCGAGCTGCTCGCCGGGATCTGGGAGGAGCTGCTGGGGATCCCCCACGCCGGCCCGCACGACGACTTCTTCGCGCTCGGCGGCCACTCCCTGCTGGCCACGCAGGTCATGTCGCGCATCCGCGAGGTGCTCGGCGCCGAGCTGCCGCTGCGCCGGCTGTTCGAGGCGCCGACGCTCGCGAAGCTGGCGCGGGTGGTGCGCGAGAGCGGTGTCGATCGGGGTCGCCGAGGTATCGGGACGGTACCCCCGCTGGCGCCGGTTCCCAGGGATCCCGGAATGGAGCTCCCGCTGTCGTTCGCGCAGCAGAGACTCTGGTTCCTCGATCAGCTCGAACCGGACAATCCGGCCTACAACATCCCGACGGCGATGCCCCTGACCGGCGACGTCGGGCCGGACCTGCTCGGACGGGTGCTGACCGAGGTTGCACGCCGCCACGAGGCTCTGCGCACCACCTTCGCCTCGCAAGCCGGCCGGCCGGCGCAGGTGATCGCGCCGCCCTCCGCCGTCGGTTGCGCGGTGATCGACCTTTCCGGCCTGCCCGACCCGCAGCGTACCGCCCGCGGGCTCGCTGCCGAGGAGGCGCACCGGCCGTTCGATCTCCGGCAGGGGCCGCTGTGGCGCGTGTCGCTGGTCCGCCTCGCCGCGCGGGACCACCTGCTCCTGGCCACCCTGCACCACATCGTCTCCGACGGCTGGTCGCTCGGCGTGCTGCGGCGTGAGATCGCGGCCCTGTACACAGCCTTCGCGGCCGGCCGGCCCTCGCCGCTCCCTCCCCTGCCGGTGCAATACGCCGACTTCGCGGTATGGCAGCGGAGCTGGCTCCAGGGCGAAGTCCTGCAGGCGGAGATCGATCACTGGAAAAACCGTCTCGCCGGTGCGCCCCTGGTGCTGGAGCTGCCTGCCGACCGTCCACGCCCGCCGCTTCCGACCTACCGCGGCGCGGCCCTGCCGATCGTTCTCCCTGCCCGCCTGTCCGCCGCCGTGCGCGAGCTGAGCCGGCAGTCGAGGGTCACACCGTTCATGACTCTCCTGGCCGCCTGGGCGGTGCTCCTCGGACGCCACGCCGGACAGGACGATGTGCTGGTGGGGACGCCGGTCGCCGGCCGCAACCGGCGCGAGATCGAAGATCTGATCGGCTTCTTCATCAACACCCTGGTGCTGCGGACGGACCTCTCCGGCGCGCCGGCCTTCACCGGCCTGCTCACCCGGGTGCGCGAGGCGGCGCTCGACGCCTTCACCCACCAGGACCTGCCGTTCGAGCGTCTCGTCGAAGAGATCGTCGTCGAACGGGATCTCGCGGTGTCGCCGCTCTTCCAGGTGATGCTGAACCTGCAGGAAGGCGCCGGCGGACAGGACCGCGGAGCGGCCGGGCCGGTGCTGACCAAGTTCGATCTGACGCTGACACTGGTCAACGGTCCGGACGGCTTTGCCGGAACGTTGGAGCACAGCACGGACCTGTTCGACAGCACGACGGCCGCACGGCTGCTCGGCCGGTTCGTCGCCCTGCTCGAAGGAGCCATTGGATCTCCCGGTCTGAGTCTCCGGGAGCTGCCTCTGCTCCTGCCCGAGGAGCTGTCGCAGGTGCTCGCGGCGGCGCATGCGACGGCGGCGCCGGTCCCCGCCGGCTGCCTGCACGAGCTGATCGCAGCGCAGGCGGCGCGCACGCCGGAGGCGGTGGCCGTGTCGTTCCGCGGCCAGGCGGCGAAGACCTTGACCTACCGCGAGCTCGACCGGAGCGCGAACCGCCTGGCTCACCGCCTGATCGGGCTCGGCGTCGTTCCCGAAGCGCGGGTGGGCGTTCTGCTGGAACGCTCGCCCGAGCTGGTGATCGCCCTCCTCGCCATCCTCAAGACCGGTGCGGCCTATGTTCCGCTCGATCCGGCACACCCTGCCGAGCGCCGGGCCTTGATTCTCGCCAGCGCCGGAGCGGCCATCGTCCTCGACGAGACATCGTCCTGGAGCGAAATCGATCAGCCGGACACGGCGCCGGACGTGCGGAGCCACCCGGACCAGCTCGCCTACGTGCTCTACACCTCCGGCTCGACCGGAGCCCCCAAGGGCGTGATGGTCGAGCACCGCAGCGTCGTCAACTATCTGTCCTGGTGCACCGGCGCCTATGGGCTGGTTCCCGGCAGCCGCTCGCTGGTCCACTCGCCGATCGGCTTCGACCTCACGGTGACCGCTCTCTTCGGGCCGCTGCTCACCGGCGGCGAGGTCTGCCTGGTGCCGGAAGCGCCCGGTCTCGACGAGCTGGTGGCCGCCCTGGCGGAGCGCGAGGTCCAGCTCCTCAAGGTGACGCCGGCCCACCTGGAGATCCTCAACCGGCAGCTCACGCCCGCGGCGGCCCGCCATGTCAAGGTTCTCGTGGTGGGCGGTGAGGCGCTCCCGGGAGACGCCCTGGAGCTGTGGCGGAGCCATTCGCCGTCGACCCTGGTGGTCAACGAGTACGGTCCCACCGAGGCCACGGTCGGCTGCTCGGTGCTCGCGCTGCCGGCGGCCGAGATCCCGGCCGGCCGGGTGCCGATCGGCCATCCCATCGCCAACGCCCGTCTGTACGTCCTCGACGACACCCTCCGGCCGCTGCCGCCGGGCGTGCGCGGCGAGCTGTTCCTCGGCGGCGGCATCCTGGCCCGCGGCTATCTCGGCCGGGCGGACCTGACGGCGGAGAGCTTCGTGCCCGATCCGTGCTCCGGTGTCGCGGGAGCGCGGCTGTACCGCACCGGCGACCTCGTCCGCCGGCTGCCGGACGGCCGCTTCGACTTCCTCGGCCGGCTGGACGGCCAGGTGAAGATCCGCGGATTCCGCATCGAGGTCGGAGAGATCGAGGCCACCCTGAGCCGCCATCCCCAGGTCGCCGAGGCCGTGGTGACCGTGCGCGAGGACGGTGCGGGCCCCTCCCGTGCCCTGGCCGCCTATGTGGTTCCCGGCGCGGCGCGGCTGACGGTGGAAGACCTCCGGAGCTTCCTCGCCGGGCACCTCCCCGCCTACATGGTGCCCGCCTTCTGGGTGCTCCTCGACGCCCTGCCGCTCACCGCCAACGGCAAAGTCGACCTGCGGGCTCTGCCGGCGCCGGAGCGCCCCCGCGGCGAGGCGGGGTCCTATCTCGCGCCGCGCGACACCCTGGAGCTGCGCCTCGCGCAGATCTGGGAGGATCTCCTGGATGCCGGTCATCCGATCGGGGTCCGCGACGACTTCTTCGCCTTCGGCGGCCATTCCCTGCTCGCCGTGCAATTGGTGGCCCGGATCGAGCAGAGCCTGGGATCGAGCCTGCCCGTCGCGGCGTTGCTGCGCAGCCCCACCGTGGAGGCGCTCGCCGCGCTGCTGCGTGACGGCGTCGAGCTCTCGGGCGGACCGTTGATCGAGCTGGCGGCGGGACCGCGAGACGGCCGGCCGCTCTTCCTCGTCCATCCGGTGGGAGGAGAGGTGCTCTCCTATCTCCACCTGGCCCGCGGCCTCGCGGCCGAGAGATCCGTCTACGGTCTCCAGGGGAACGGAGAGAGCCGGACTCTGGAAGAGATGGCCACCGCGTATCTCGACGCCCTGCGGGCCGTTCAGCCCGCCGGGCCCTACCACCTCGGCGGCTGGTCTCTGGGAGGCGTCGTGGCGTTCGAGATGGCACGCCAGCTCGAAGCCGCCGGAGAGACCGTCGCCCTCCTCGCCCTCCTCGACTCCTACGCACCCGGCGGCGCCGATCCTGGAGACGACCCTGAGGACGATGCAGCCGTGCTCGACGACACCGCCCTCGTGGCACTCTTCGCCCACGACCTCGCCCGTCTCCTCGGTTTCACCGGCCTCGACCTGCCTCCAGGCTTCACGCAGGGTACCGCTCTGGAAGGGCTCGCGGCCGAGGCCACGCGTCTGGGGCTCCTCCCTGCCGGCATGGCCGAGCGAGACATCGCGAGGCGCTTCGCCGTCTTCGCGGCCAATCACCGAGCCGTCGCGGCCTACCCAGGAGGTCCCTGCGCCGCTCCCGTCCTTCTCCTCAAGGCCGGAGAGGCACCACACACGACGGCACCGGATCTCGGCTGGAGCCGACTGCTGCATCGGCCGATCGAAGTCCAAAGTCTGCCAGGCGACCACTACGCCCTGCTGCAACCGCCCCAGGTGAAGACCCTGTCGGTCGCCCTGCGCGCCGCCCTCGCGGACGCCGAAGAGGCCCGGGAGGCTCTGAGCGAAGCCGCAATTCCCGGCGAAGCCCACGGCGACCCCCCGGTGAGCCGATAGCCTGCTGGGACCGCCGGCTGGCTGGGGTTGCAGGCGCTGGCGCGACGTGGGGCGGCGTCGCTCGGCGCGAAGAACGATCCCGCGCTCTATGAGCTTCTGGCGCCGGTGGCGCCGGCCGGTCTGGCCGCCCGGCTGCTGGCGGACGAGCGGGGTGAACGATGAATCTGTACGCCGAGTCGAGCGCCGTCCTCGCCTGGCTCCTCCACGAGCCGGCGGCCGAGGCGGTCCGCGACGCCTTTGCCGCGGCGGAGATGGTGCTCGCGTCGGATCTCACCCTGGTGGAGTGCGACCGGGTGCTGATCCGCGCCGCGGGCACCGGGCAGATGCTGCAGATGGAGTCCGCCCGCCGCCGGGCGTTCCTGGAGAAGACGGCGGCGCACTGGCACCTGCTCCGCGTCGACCGCGAGGTGGTGGAGCGGACGCGCCGGCCGTTTCCCGGCGAGCCGTTGCGCACCCTGGATGCGCTGCACGTATCGAGCGCTCTCGCCGCGCGCCAGGCGGTGCCCGGCCTGGCCGTCCTGTCGCTCGACCAGAGGGTGCGCGACAGCGCGGCCGGGCTCGGCTTCCGCGTCCTGCCCGCCTGATTCAATCAAGAAGACGAGCCGGAAGAGGGGGTGGGTGGGCTCACGGAGTGAGCGGTGGCTTGGTGCGCAGGTAGAGGATCAGCATCGCTTCCTGCAGATGGTGGGACATGCTCTTGACGTGCTCATAGAGCGCGAGCAGAGCCGGGTCGCCGATCGCGTCCACTCCCGCCGCCGCTCCCTCCGCGGCCGTGCTCTCCGCCGACGCGATGCGGTCTTTGCGGATCTGCCAGGCCGCGTCTTCGAGGACCTGCGGGTCCACGCCCAGGCCGCGGGCGAGCCGCTTCCGCATGTTCTCCCGGGGATTGCGGAGCCCGGACTCGTAGAGACTCCAGGAAGAGGGGCTCAAGCCCACCTTCCCGGCGCAATCCTTCTGCGTCCGGTCGCCGCGCAGACGTTGGATTGCCTTGCCAAAATCCTTGGGATCAACCATGCGACGATCATAGGAGGACGGTTCCTCAAAGGCAATCCAAGTAAAGCGTAATCAATAGGTTACGTCTCGTGATCAGAAGTGGTTGAGAAGCGGAAACGAGCATCTCAGGAAGCGTGAAGAATGCATTTCGGTGTCCGCTTGTCGCGCGAAGTTCTTTACGCTTTGCGTAGGGCCGGGAGGGCGCGATATGTCGCCAGAAACCGAGCCCGGAAGCAAAACGGCCGCGAGAAAAACCGTAGCCCGGCCGCGCACGTCTGTTCCGGGAGTGGTACCGTCGCGTCATGACGATCAGCCCTCTCGCCGGTAAGCCCGCTCCTCCTTCGATGCTCGTCGACGTCACCAAGCTCGTCAGCGCCTATTTCTCCCAGGTGCCGGACCCCGCCGTCCCCGCGCAGCGCGTCGCGTTCGGCACTTCCGGGCACCGGGGATCTTCGCTGCAGACGAGCTTCAACGAGCAGCACATCCTCGCCATCACCCAGGCGATCTGCCGCTATCGCGCGCAGCAGGGGATCGACGGCCCGCTCTTCCTCGGCATCGACACCCACGCGCTCTCCGCCCCGGCGTGCGCCAGCGCGCTCGAAGTGCTGGCGGCCAACGGCGTCGACGTCATGCTGGCGGAGCGCGACGAATACACGCCGACCCCCGTGATCTCGCACGCCATTCTCACCTACAACCGCGGGAGGACCGCCGGCTTGGCCGACGGCATCGTCGTCACACCGTCGCACAATCCGCCGGAGGACGGCGGCTTCAAGTACAACCCGCCGAACGGCGGGCCGGCGGAGACGGGCATCACCCGCTGGATCGAAACCGAGGCGAACGAATTTCTGCAACGCGGCCTTCAAGGCGTGAAGCGCATGCCCCACGACCAGGCCTTGCGCGCCGCGACCACCCACCGGCACGATTATCTCAACGCCTACGTCAGCGATCTCGGCCAGGTGATCGACATGGAGGCCATCCGCGGCGCGAGCCTCCGCCTGGGCGTCGATCCGCTCGGCGGCGCCGGAGTCCACTACTGGGGCCTCATCGCCGAGCGCTACGGGCTGGATCTCACGGTCGTCAGCGAGGAGGTCGATCCCACCTTCGGTTTCATGTCGGTGGATTGGGACGGCCGCATCCGCATGGACCCCTCGTCGTCCTACGCCATGCAGCGGCTGATCAGCCTCAAAGACCGCTTCGACATCGCCGTCGCCTGCGATCCCGACAGCGACCGGCACGGTATCGTCACCCGCAGCGCGGGCCTGCTGCCGCCCAATCACTATCTCGCCGTCGCCATCCATCACCTGTTCCGCCACCGGCCGCAGTGGAGCGCGAAGGCCGGCGTCGGCAAGACCGTGGTGAGCAGCGCGATGATCGACCGGGTGGCCGCGAAGCTGGGCCGGACGTTGTACGAAGTGCCGGTCGGCTTCAAGTGGTTCGTCGACGGCCTGTTCGACGGCTCGCTCGGCTTCGGTGGAGAAGAGAGCGCAGGCGCCTCCTTCCTCCGCCGCGACGGCACGGTCTGGACGACGGACAAGGACGGCATGGTCCCGGCGCTCCTCGCCGCGGAGATCACCGCCCGCGCCGGCCGCGATCCCGGCACGATCTACCGCGAGCTGACCGCCGAGCTCGGCGAGCCGGTCGCCGACCGCATCGAGGCGCCGGCCAATCCGGAGCAGAAGAAAAAGCTCTCCGCTCTCTCGCCGCAGCAGGTGCGTTCCACCCACCTCGCCGGCGAGGAGATCCGGAGCATCCTCACCAACGCACCCGGCAACGGCGCGCCGATCGGCGGCGTGAAAGTCATCACCGACGGAGGCTGGTTCGCCGCCCGCCCCTCTGGCACCGAGGAGATCTACAAGATCTACGCGGAGAGCTTCCGCGGGCAGGACCACCTCCGCCGCATCACGGAGGAGGCGCAAGCGATCGTCGACGCGGCGCTGGGTACTTCTTGAAGATCTTAAATGGTGGAGCAGAAGGGACTCGAACCCTCGACCCCCACGTTGCGAACGTGGTGCTCTCCCAGCTGAGCTACTGCCCCACAGTGCGGGAGGCGGGTATTGTACTCGGGCACTCCTTGGACGGCAAGCAGGAATTTTCGATTCCCGGCTCGCGGGCGGTCAGCTCGGCCAGGGTGAGGCTTCCCAGGCGGTCACAGCGGCAATCCGCGAGGTCGCCGATCAGCGCTTCCAGGCGGCTGGTGAGCTCTCCTCCCACCAGCTCGACACCCTGCCGCGCGCGGTGGTCGTAGGCCTGCAGCACGCGCTCCACCTGCAGCGACTGGGGATCACTGGCCAGCGAATAGCCGCTGTCGCCGACCGCGCGCAGCAGGTTCTGTGCGAGGAGGGGCTGGAGGATGCGCTCCAGCTCCACGGTCGGCAGGCTCATGCGGTCGGCCAGGGCGTGGCGCGAGAGGATCGGCTCGCCGCGGGCGAAGCGGCGCGCGATGAGCGCCAGGGCGGCGAGCGCCACCCAACTCGCCTGCACCGGCGGATTGCGGTGCAGGCCGCGGTCGAGGACGCCGAAGTGCTGCGCCGTGTACGCCGCCTCGGCGCCGAGCAGGATGATCATCCAGGTCAGCTCGATGGAGATCATGAAGATCATGGCGAACGCGAAGCTGCCATAGACCACGTTGACGTTGCGGAAGATCTGCACGAACGAGCCCGACGCCTGGCGCACCAGCTCGAGCAGGATGCCGGAGAGGAGGCCGCCGGCCAGGGCGTTGCGCAAGCGCACCGTCGTATAGGGCACCACCCAATACAGCATGGTCAGGCCGATCACCGTGGCGACGAACGGCAGGATGCTGAGCAGGAACGACTGCTCGGCGAGGAGCCGCAGCACCGGGGTCTGGCGCATCAGGATCAGGCTGGAGAAGGTGGCGCCCACCAGGAGCGGCCCCCAGAAGAGGAGCAGCCCGAAGGAGAGCAGGCGCGCCCGGAACGGCCGCCGCCGCGATACGTTCCACACCTTGTTGAGCGTCTCCTCCACAGTGGAGAAGAGGAACAGCGAGGTGGCGAAGAAGGCGAACACACCGAAGCCGTGGATCGTCCCCGCCTGGTCCAGGAACTCGGTGATCTTGTCGATCACCGTCTTGTCGGAGTAGGGGAGGACCTGCACGAGGACCTCCAGGCTGCGCTGCGGGTACTGGCTGAACACCCGCGCGCCGATGAATGAAAACGCGGTGAGCAGGGGGATCAGGGAGAGGAGGGTGACGAAGGCGAGGGCCGACGCGGTGAGCCACACGCCGTCCTCGTTCGCCTGGCGCACCGAGAGGACGCAGAACCGGCCCAGCTTGCGCGCGAACGTCCACCACGACCGCCAGCCCCCTGGAGTCTCTGACATCGCGGGAGGGGAGGCCGCTACCAAGGCACGGACTCCCCGGAGAGCGGCAGCACCGGCCGCGGCCAGCCGGCCTCGGCGGCGATCTCGACCGACAGCGCCTTGCGCGCCGCATCCTCGCCGTGGTTGAGGTACACCCTCTGCGGCACGCCCGGCAGCGCGCGGCACCAGCGCAGCAGCTCCTCGCGGTCGGCGTGGGCGGAGAGGCTGTTGAGCTGGTGGATCGCCGCCCGCACCCGCACCGCGATGCCATGGATGGCCACCGTCTCCGCGCCGTCCGCCAGCGCGCGGCCGTTGGTGCCCGCCGCCTGGTAGCCGGTGAGCACCACGGAGCTGCGCGGATCGCTGAGGTGATGCAGCAGATGGTGGATCACCCGGCCGCCGCTCGCCATGCCGCTCGACGCCACGATCACCGCCGGCTCGCGGCGGGTGTTCAGCAGCTTGGACTGCTCCGCCGTACGGCAGCGCGCGAAACGGCTCGGCGCGAGCGGATCGGCCGGTCCGCCGATCAGCGCCGCCAGATCCTCGTCGTGCTCCGCCTCGGCCCGTTCATAGATGTCGGTCGCCTCGATCGCCATCGGGCTGTCCAGGAAGACGGCGTGCGGATCGAGTCGCCCGCGATCCGCCAGGGCGGAGAGGTGGTAGAGCACCTCCTGCGTCCTCCCCAGCGCGAAAGCGGGAACGATGACCATGCCGCCGCGCGCGAAGGTCGCGGTGATGATCGCGTCCAGCGCCTCGGCCGCGTCCTCCCGCGCGTGCGTACGGTCGCCGTAGGTCGATTCCAGAAGGAGCGCTTCCGGCGCCTCGCGCGGCGGCTCCGGATCCTTGAGGATGGGAACGCCGTAGCGCCCCACGTCGCCCGAGAAGCACCACGTCCGCCGGCCGCCGTCGGATCCCTTGCCCGTCACCTCCAGCGTTCCAGCGCCGAGCAGATGGCCGGCGCGGCAGAAGCGGAAGTGAACCCCCGGGAAGAGATCCTGCTCCGCGTCGAAGGCCACCGGCCGGAGCAGCTTGAGCACCCGGCGCGCGTCCTCCATGGTGTAGAGCGGCCGCGGGCTCGCATGCCGGCTGTAGCCCTTGCGCACGGCGTAGCGGTTCTCCTCTTCCTGGAGCTGCGCGGCGTCCTGAAGAACGAGGGCGATCAAGGCGCGGCTCGGCTTGGTGCAGTAGATCGGGCCGCTGAACCCCTCCGCCGTCAGGCGCGGCAGAAGGCCCGTGTGGTCGAGATGGGCGTGGGTGACCAGAACCGCGGTGAGCTGCCGCGGTTGAAACGGAAACGTGCTCCAGTTGCGCTGCTCCAGCTCCTCGCTCCCCTGGTAGAGCCCGCAGTCGACCAGCACACTGCGCTCCCCCCAGGTGAGGAGCGTCGAGCTGCCGGTCACCACGCCACAGGCTCCCAGAAATGTCACGTTCGCCACGTCGCCTCCTCTCGTCCCGCCAAGGTTATCCCCGGCGGCACGATTTCTGCTACAAGTCTATCCCGAGGCTCAACAGCCCGAACCGGCCGTGGGTCGGCGAACGGAATGGCCAGCAAGAAGTTTTTGCATTCCAAGGATAGGAGGCAGTCATGGTTGATGCACAAGAGAGCGTCGATGCGGCGCGTGAAGCGGTTGCCGAGGGTGTCAAGACGGCGCGGGACCGCTTCCAGCGGCTGAGCAGCGACGTCCAGGATCGCTACGAGAAAGTCTCCGACGACGTCCGCCGGGGCGCCGAGCGCGCCCAGAAGCAGATCCGCCGCGGCGCCGAGCGGGCCAAGGAGCAGTACCGCGACGTGGCCGACAAGGCGACACGTGGCTACGAGAAGGCCCGCACCGCGACCGGCCAGTTCTCGCGCGACGTCGGCGACTATGTGAAGGACAACCCGGGCAAGTCCGTGCTGATCGCCGCCGGCGTCGGCTTCCTGCTCGGCCTCCTCGTGCGCCGCGGCAGCGACGAGGAATAGAATCCTGCCTGTAACCCCCGGACGGCGAGCCGCCGTCCGGGGCCACGCGCGGAGGGGAGACGAGAGAGATGGAAGACTTCGTGAGCGATGAGACGGGGCCTCTGCACGTGGCTTCCAAGATTCCGACCTCGGCAGACGCTCTGCTGGACGAGGTCCTGCCCGAGAGCCTGGACTGGGAGCGCCTGGTGCGCACCTACCCGATCCCGGCGATCCTGCTCGCCGCCATTGGCGGTTTCTTCATCGGCCGCCGTCACGGGCCGGCCATCCTCGCCGCGGCCTCGACCTTCGTGACCACCGAGGTGACCAAGAACGTCGGCGACCTCATCGGCCGCCAGCTCGGCTGATCTGTCCAAGCCGGCGTGCGTACGATCTTCCACATCTCGGACGTCCATTTCGGCCCGCCCCACCTTCCCAAGGTGGCGCAGGGCGTATTGGATTTTATCGCCGAGCACAAACCGGACATGGTCGTCCTCTCCGGCGACCTCACCCAGCGCGCCAAGCCGGAGCAGTTCCGCCAGGCCCGCGCCTTCGTCGACAGCATCGACGGAATGCACATCCCCACCCTCGTCGTGCCGGGCAACCATGATGTCCCGCTCTATCGCGTCTGGGAACGGGTCTTCGATCCCTACGGCGCCTACCGGCGCCACTTCAGCCCCGAGCTCGAGCCGGTCTACCGCGACGACGAGCTGCTCATCGTGGGGATCAACACCGCCTTCGGCTGGACGCTCAAGGACGGCCGTATCAAACTCAGCCGGCTCCTCGAAGTGGCCGAGCTGTTCGAGAAGACGCCGGAGACGGTCTGCAAAGTCGTCGTGGCGCACCACCATCTCATCCCGCCGCCCAACTTCGGCACCCAGCAGGTGCTCGGCAACGCCTACGAGGCGATCGACCTCTTCTCTTCGGTGGGAGTCGACCTCATCCTCTCCGGCCACCTGCACCAGGCCTACATCGGCAGCTCCGAGGAGTTCTACCCCAAGGGCCGTCCGCCGGTGGTCATCCTCCACTCGGGAACCACCACCTCGAACCGCGGCCGGGCCGGCGAGCGCGAGCGCAACACCTGCAACTGGATCCGCCTGGACCAGGACTCGCTGATCGTCTCCCACTACCGCTGGCACCACGACCTCAGCCGCTTTGCCGAGCACAGCCGCCACTGGTACCCGCGCCAGGAGCGTAGGCCTTACACCCTCGAAGGGCTCGCGCTGGAAGGAAACGCTCCGTCGCCGGTGCCGGCGCCTGTCGCGGAGAGCTAGAACGCGGCCGCCCGGTGTGGCGGCTCTCTCAGGAAGCCTCGCCATCTGGGCAAAAACAAGGACGGGCAGGGGGCCCCGTAGGGGCTCAGGAATGTAGCCCGGGGCCAGAGCGACGAAGGAGCGGCGGCCCCGGGTACCGATCCCCAAATCATTCCAAGCCCCTTAGGGGCGGCAGGATCTTGGGCTCAATCCAACAGATACCGCTCATCGAATTCGATCCCATGTTTTTGGAGCAAGGCGATGAGCTCGTCCTTGAAGGACAGACGCGTGTGATGCTGCTCCTGATTCTTGATATAGCGGCGCACCGTCGCCACCTGCGATTCGCTGACCGAAAACGCGGCATAGCCGGTCTGCCACGCAAAATCGACTCTCTCAGGAAACGTCTGGTGAACCCACTTCGAAGAACTGCTTTTAACCGTACGAACCGCCTCGGCGACAGAGCAATCGGCCTTGAGACGGGCGAGGAGATGCGCATGATCGGGCATGCCGCCGATCTCGAGCAGGATGCCCCCTTCTTCGCGAAGGATGCCGCCCATGTATCCATAGAGGCGTTCGCGAAGAGACTCGTGGACGAACGGAGCGCGATGCTTCGTGCTGAAGACGATGTGGAAGAGGAGGTTGGTGAAAGTGTTTGCCATGGTGGCGAGATTTTGTCACGGGGAAGGAGGACCCTGCCGCCCCTACGGGGCTTGGGGAATTTGGGCTCTCCTGACCCGGGGTCGCCGCTCCTTCGTCGCTCTGACCCCGTCCATAGAAAGCGATGTCAAGTCCACACCTCTTCTGAGCGCTCGATGTGACTGACATCGAACGTCCCGGTGCGATCACCGCCGCGTTTCGCCGAAGCGTAGGGTGGGGGCGCTGCTTCGGATTCAGTGGTTGCCTCGAACCTTGAAGCCGATTTAGTTGTTCTCTCCCGCGGGAGGAACCATCCATCCATCAGGGCCTTCAGGGCCACGTCTTCGTTTGGTTCTCCGAGGGGGCATAGCCAGGCTATGGGGCCCGCAGGTACTGCTGCAGGGCCATTGGTCAGGTGGATGCTCACCCTCGAACCATTGCGCCGAGGAGGCTGAACCCGTCTGCCGCGCGTTGTCCTGCTCTCGCGGCGTCGCCTGCGCTGTCGCTCTGGAGCTCGGCTCAGGCGTGCTTCGGGTCGTACACCTCCTGGCGTTTCCACATGGCCAACACCATGGCGGCGATGCGGCGTGCCACCGTCAGCTTGGCCAAGTTCGGCTTCGTTCCCTGTTCGCAAAGCCGGTCGTAGGCCTCGCGCAGAGGATTCGGTCGCGCATGGGCGATCACCGTCGTGGCCGCCCCCTTGAAAATCGTTTTCAGCGTATGGTTGTGATTGTGGTTCAGCCCCCGCGTCATCGCCACGTGGGCCTTGACCCAACCGCCATCCTGGCGCACCCAGTCGGCCGAGGAACGAGTCACCACACCGAAGCCGCAGTAGGACCAGAACTGCCGCTTGGTACGGAATCGGTGCGGGGTCACGACGATCGGCAGCAGTTGGGCCACTCGAATCGGTCCCATGCCCGGTGCAGTCTCCAGGATGGCTGCGATCGGGTAGTGGTGCGACTGTGCCAGCATCGCCTTTGCAGCCTCGGCCTTGAGCTCCTCGAGACGGTCCAGCTCCGTGCCCAGCAGCTCCACCGTCCGCCGCATCGCCTTCGGCAACTCGCTGAGCCGATTCTGCCTCCCCTCTACCTGGAAAATCTCCTCGCCTGGACAGTCGATCCCTCGCCGCCGAAACAGACTTTTCAGCCGGTTCTTCTGCCGGACCACATCCCGTGTCAGCAGCGTGTAGGCCCGCGCCAACTCGCGCAATTCGGCGAACTTCTGCGGTGCTTTGTAAGCTACCCGCCCCAAGCGTCCGGTCCGCAGCCGCTCGGCCAAGCCATGAGCATCGAGACCGTCGCTCTTGGCCCCCTGTTTGGCCTCCGGCCAGACCGAGATCATCTCCGCGACATGTGGCGAGAGAGTCTCGTGCAGCCACAGGCTCCACTCTCCCTCTTCCACACAGACGTGCAGTCTGCCCGGTTGCTGCTTCAGGAATCCCACCAGAGCCTGACCGTTGGTTTCCACCACCTCTCGCCGGATCTCCTTGCCCGCCTCGCTGAGGACACAGAAGGTACAGCTCCGAGCATGAACGTCCAATCCAAGGTATCGTTCCATCGCCGTCTTCCTCCGTGGGGAGTCGATGAGTGGGTCTCAAACACCACCTAAGCATCGCCCCTACGGAGGGGATCGGCAATCTCGGGGTGGAAGAACGTTCCATGGGGTTTGGGCCTCACCAGGACGTGGCTTTCCTATGATGCCGGGCTACACTCCTGAGCCCCTACGGGGCACCCCCTCTCCGTCGCCTTTCTCAAAGAAGAGGGGCGCACCCACGGTACGCCCCTCAGGTTGGATGTCAGCCATTCGCCGGCTCCGGCTTCGCGGCCTTGCGGCCGGCGTTGGTGCGCAGGGGCGCCACGTTGAAGAGGGCCAGCTTCGCGTTGCGCGCCCCGAGCCGGAGCTGCGCGCCGATCCGGACCTGCCGCGCCGCTTCCTTGCCACGGTCCAGGGCCGTCCTCATGTCTTGCGTGGCCTTCCGCTTCTCGGCGCTGTGAATCTTTTGCCGCTTCCGGGCGTCGTCGAAGAGCCTCAGCGACTTGTCGAGCTCGCTCTTCTCCGCCGTAACGTCAGGCAGGACGTCCGCGCTCTCCGCCACTCTTGCGGAAAGCCCGCGCAGGTCGGCGACGGTTTCTTCCAAACTCAGGTTTTTGTTCGCCATGTCGGTCTGTCTCCTCATAGGGTGCTGTCATGGCGCCAGAATAGAATCGCGTTGAGGGTCTGTCAAGGCTTCGCGTAGTCAAATTACAGACACATGCAGTCTTTTGGGGTGGATGTGCTAGGTTTCCTGGCGTGAAACGCAAGGAAGAAGGAGACAGGGCGGCAGCGGTGGAGACTGCGCAGGGGCTGTTGAGAGCCCTGCTGCGGCGCGGCTCGGTCTCGCTGGACGAGATTGGCCGGAGGATGGGGCACACCCGCGGCTACATGAGCCGTGCACTGCGGGGCCTGAACCCGCTCACGCTGGAGACGATCTTCGAGGCGTTGGAGATCGCTGGAGTCGAGCCCGCCGAGTACTTCGCGGAAGTGGCGAAGGCGCTCGCTCCCCCTGTAGAAGCCAAGAACAGCGGGCCGTCGCAGGCGGAGATCGAGGAGACGGTGCTGCGCACACTCCGGCGGCTGGGCTGGGCGCGCCTCGACGACGACGAGAAGAAGTCAGGCTCGCCGCCGCGCTAGATGGCGGCACTGCAAAGCGGAGCCGCTCCTCTCAGGATCGAAGCGGGCCCTCTGCGGAGCGAAGATTCCCCGCTCTGGCTTCAACCCGCCCCGCCCAGGATTGAATCTGCCCCGTTCAGGATTCAATCCGCCCCGTTCAGGATTGACGATTCCCCAGGGAACGCTGAGGATGCCCTGGGGTAAGTCGGCGATCGCCTGGGGTGGGTTGACGATCCGCTGGGGTAAGCTGACGATCCGCTGGGGTAAGTCGGCGATCGCCTGGGGTGGGTTGGCGATCGCTTGGGGTAAGTCGACGTTGGCCTGGGGTAAGTTGAAGATGGTGTAGCCGCCCGTGTCAATGCGGCCTCATCGCGCTTGGTACAAGGACTCGCTGTACTGGTACATCCGCTCGCTGCACCGGAACACCGGCTCGCTGTACCGGTACATCCTCCCGATGTACCGGAGCAAAGGCTCGCTGTACTGGTACATCCGTTCGATGTACCGGGGCAACGGCTCGCTGTACCGGTACATCCGCTCGCTGCACTGGGGCAACGGCTCGCTTGCACCGGTACATCCGCTCGATGTACTGGGGCAACGGCTCGCTGCACCGGTACACCCGCTCGCTGTACCAGAGCAACGACTCGCTGTACTTGTACATCCGCTCGCTGTACTGGAGCAACGAGTCGCTGTACCGGTTCATCCGCTCGCTGTACCAGAGCAACGACTCGCTGTACTGGTACATCCGCTCGCTGTGCTGGGGCAACGGCCGGGTAGAGACGTCCCCAGCCCGTGACCACGAACCTGCCGAGTCCACCGCCGCCGGGGCGTCTCCTCGGTTGTGAAACGTGGCTGGCTCGCTATCGGCCAATCGGGCCGGAGGTGGCCTGCCGAGGTTGAGACGGGTCCGCCGATCGCGGTTTCGGAGAGGGCTGTGGTGAAGGACTGGACCGTCTCTACGGTTCGGTTGTGCCGAGATTTGATCAACTTGCTGTTTGGCTCGCCTTCGCGTGCACTGCGCGAGCGCCACGCGATGAGGCTCCCGTGGTAGGGGGTCGGTTGTTTCGAGTTGCACGAAACTTAACTCCAGGTTAACGTTTGTGCGATGCCTGGGTCGGCCAAGACTCGCGGGAACGCTCATCGCTCGCTTATTCGAAACTCTCTTCACGCCTACTTTCACGGAGACGTGCCTCAGCAATCCAACCTTCGAAGTCTGCGATTCGGGTTAGAAACCAGGCTTTGACGCTTGGATCAGGATGGTTCGCCAACGGCGCTAATTTCGCTCTGCGCCTCTCAAGAACGTCCGCGAGCGACCCGCTCCATCCTGATGAGGGTCTCAGGCGGAGATATCCGTCGCCGAGGAACCGCTCCTTGTCCGGCGCCTTTGCCATCAAGTCGAGGAAGAGCGGCGACAAGTCTGTGGCTTCATCGCTATTGCTGGGAGTAAAGAGGGAGAGCGCACCGCCGAGGCGTGGGTAGCGGTCGGTTGGATCCTTGTCTGCCCAGGCAGCAAGGGTTACCGAATCCAAGCTCTCGATCGGTGAGGTGCGAATAAAAGAGAATCCAAAGAGATGATGTCTCTTCGCGGGTAGTCCAGCGCGCAGAAAGCAATCAAGGGCAACCTCGGGCTGGCTATTCAATAGCCCTTCAAGAAGATCGTGAGCATTGTCCCCAGATGCTCGGTACTCCTCGATAGCGACACGCAGATTCCGGCACACTATACGTGCGTCGTCGGCTGCGGCGGGGCCGACAAGACAGAGTTCAACGATTGCTTTCATGCCAAAGTCGCGCATCCCGTGCACGTCGTGGAAGTCGGTTCGTTTCAGCAGTTCGCGGCCATACAATAGGAGCTCATCCGGGATAGCCTTTTCTTCGCTCTTGGAACAATGGAAACGCATGTGAAGGATATCGAGAGCTTTGCCGATCCCTTTGTCGAGGCCGGCAAGCGCTTCGAGCATGCTGATCAACTGCGCAGCGGGAGCGTCTTTAATAACGCCGCAGGCGAGGTCGGCAAAATCGCTGGCCTTGAGTAGGCTGAGGGGAATAGCTCTCCGTAGACGATCCAGACCTCCCTCATCAAGTGCAACCCGGGCTTGAAAATAAGGGAGGAGCCGACCGAAATCGGGATCACCTGCTAGTACATCGAGAGCCGGACCTGCGAAATCGCAGTCGAGACTGTGCGCCTTGGCAATAAACCCTCCCAGCAGGGTTGCGTTGCGCGTGTCGGCAGGCGCCGTCCGGTAAGCCGCTAGGAGGTCCGCCCACACTGCGGCAAGGTCATCGGCGCCCTGCGCTAGACCTTGGCCGAATTCGAAGGCACGCCCTTGGGGGGTTTGCGCGATCACCTCTGGCACGAACGCTAGAGTTAGAGACCGGTCGGCACCGAACGCCTTGCCGACTTCAACGGCAGCTTGCGAGGCTTTGTACCACGCAGTCAGCCTGTCATCGGCTCCGCCGTCGGCGATGTCGATCGAGCTTCGGTATAGCACGAAGGCGCGTGCTCGACTGAGAAGATCGGCCGGCTTCAACCGTTCGATGATCGCGGCCAGACGGTCGCGGATATCATCGGGCATGCCGTTTCCATCGAAGCCGAGGGCCGCCCGGAATCCAATCCATCCGGCAACCCAGCCGTCCGGAGCGAGGCGCTGGCTCGCCTCGTCGAGCGTATTGTGACATGGGGTAAAGTGCCAAAGATCCGGAACATTGCGCGCAAGGATCGCCTTGGTCTCTTCGCATTGGTCGGCAAGGTCGACCGCAAGATTGATAGCCTCGTGGTACCAAGAGTAGACGTCACTGTTGATCTTCGGGTGCCAGCCGTAATTGCGGGACCTAGCGCCGAAATCGAATGTCGAAAAAGAACTAAAAAGCCTGGCCTTCAACAAGCTATCCAACGCACGCACTCCCGCCCAGAGGAGGCCCTCATCCGGGCTTTCGAGGAGTTTCCGGGCGACGGCGCGACGTTGTTCTGGTGGCGCCATTGTGCCCGACAGATAAAGCTGGAATAGCTCGCCCAACAGGCTAGTCGCCGAGTTGTTGTTGTGGTTGGGCGTTTCGGCCACGGCAAAGCGCGCGAGCAACGTGGTGGCGAGCTCGAACATCGCGGGCTTATATGCGAGGGATTTCAACAGCGAAATCCACCGCCAGCGCTGTTGGTTTGATAAGGCCAGAATGAGTGGGCCGTTCTCACCATCGAGTTCGGCCTGGATCTTCAGAAGGACCAACTCCGGCAGCACTGGAGCTATATTGCAAAGAATCGTCAGGCCCTCCTCGCCCATGGCGATCAGGTCCCCCAGCGCGCCTTCAGGCTTGAGCCACCGTGCGACGGCCGCTTGGACAGACTCGCTGTCGTCAAGGTACCCTATGCGTCGGGAAAGCGAATGCAGCATCCGCGGTGGCAGCTCCCTGCAAATTGCGTCGAAATGCCACGGGGGGATGCGCTCAAGGGCGCCTGCGGCGAGCGGGTTGGCAATCGCTTGGGGCAGCACCGCGCGCCAGCGGCCGCGTGACTGGATAATGCCTCGCCGGCGAAGATCGGTAATCGACCCAAATAGCTGCCGCACGGTGCGCTCTCCGAATCTGGCGACCCTGGCAAGCTCTCCATCGGCGCTCTCATTCTCGCCATCGAACGAATAGAGGAGTGCTAAGATCTCGCCGTCATGAAGAAGCTGATTGTCTGGGGCATTGCGTTGAATGAAGATGCGTTCGAACAGATCTCGGTCCTTGAGTTGCCCCAGCGTCTCACCCCGCCGTAGGGTTTCGGCGAGCGCGCGAGCGATGCGAAAATTGCCATCGCTGAACTCGGCAATCCTTCCACGGTCGATCTGCGAAACGTGGGGGAATTCGCGTTCAAGCCAAGTTTTGATCAGGCTGTTGGATGCGCTTGTCAGGCGGAATACCTCGGTCCGCTCGGGCTCGTCGTCGCGGACGTCATATTCGATGGTCAGCAGGCTGACATTGCTGCCCGCCGAGCCGCAGACTCTCACAAGCTCTCCGTGTGTAGCCGGATTGCAGTTGTCGACAACGAGGATTGCGCGCTGTCCGGAATCGACCAATTGGCGCGCCATCTCGCGCGCAGGCGGCGTGACGATGACGTCGTTGGAGTATTCGATATAAACTGAGAGAGCAGGATCGAGTGGGGGCGTGTTACCAACACCGGACTCGAACAGCGCTTGCGCGAGTCGGGTCTTCCCGAGACCGGACATTCCAATGAGGCGGATGCACTGCTGCGGCGTGGCGAGTAGGGTTCGCAGCCGAGTAATTCCGTCAACGATCGACAATGACTCCATGCCCCTCGAGCTCTCAACGGTGAGGCAGGCAACATCGCTGACGAGGTAGCCCCCATTCGTGACAATATCAGTGTCGGCCCACTTCCCTATTGGCTGCCAACCGCCGGTAGCGCCTCCGCTCCTTGAGCGCACCCAAGCGCCCACGGCCGGGAAGTGATTGACCCAATTCGCTAGCCTCTCGCGATCGTAGAAATCCGTGAAGAGAGCAGCGGCCTTTGGATGGCCAGTAAGCGCGTCACGCATCGCCTGTCTACGCTCCGCCAAGGCTGTGTCTGTGGCTGAGCCTCGGGCGCTTACGATGATATAGGCGCCTTCGACATCAGCCAGAGCTGCGATTGCGCGCCGCAACACACCCTTGGGGCGCATTTCTAAAGCGATGCTGCTCGCGGGCATGTCTGGCTTCTTGACTTGAAAGCCGGCTTTGGCTCGAGGAACGAAGTCGGGCGCGACAGGTGGCCTATCGAGATCTACCCGGACATCGATGCCGCCATCTTTTGCGTCCTGGTGGCCGCCCGCCGTCACGGCAGAGATCCGCAATTTTTGGGCGGCCAATTCCGCGATGGCCAAGCGGGCGACAAGCGTTCGAAGATCGGCGTCATTCAATCGCGCGATATCGGCGCCGGTGATGTCGAACATGGGACGATTTTAGGCGTTCCGGTCACCGTTGGATAGAGCTACAACCAATGAGGTAGGCGCTTCCCTCTTCGCAGCCGACAACCGCCACCCCTTTCGGACTCTCTGTCCAGCCGGGCAGCTCCGGCGCTCTCTGCGCGCCCGATCTCCGCCCAAGTGCACACTTCCTTCTGAAGCCCGCCCACCCCGGCCATCCCGGCCGGAGCCGAGCGGTCCCAGGAGGTCCCAATGCCTCGACGCCTCAAGCGTCTCCTCGTCCAGTGCCGCCGCTCGTCGATCCGGCTCATCGGCTGGCCGCTCTAGGCCGGCGGCTCGGTTGTTCATCGGCCGGAGCGGGTCTGTTTCCGCCACGTCGATCGCCGCCAAGCGCCGCTCGCCCGCCCAGGCGACAGTCGCTTCGTGGATGTCGAACTCGCGTTCGCTGCCGTCTCCCAGCGCACCGGAGTGCACTGCCCCCCGCGCCGGGCGGCCAAGACCGCCGTCGCCCAGACCCGGCGATCACCACCGCCCGCTCGACGCCATCAGCGCTTGCCTGGTAGGAAAAAGGATCGTGACTGTCGCGAGGCCGAAGGAGAGTCTTGCCATACGCTTATTTGAGCCTTGACGACAACGTCGACTGCATGATATTAGATCCCCCGAAAATGGTGCTGCGGACGAGGTTCCACCTCGCCCGCCAACAGCGCAAGCTCAGGAGAAAGCACTTGAAGATTGTCGTCACAGGCGGAAGCGGCTTCCTCGGCAGTACACTTGCGGTCCGGCTTCTCGAAGAGGGCCATGACGTCACCTGCGTCGACGTCAACGAACCCGGCGCCAAGGGTGGGCTCATGAACAGCGCTCGTTTCGTACGGGGAGACGTGCGCGACAAGGAATTGCTGCGCAAGCTCTTCGACGGTGCCGACGAGATCTACCACATCGCAGGCCTGCTCGGAACATCCGAGCTCCAGACGCGCATCACGGAAGCGATCGAGGTCAACATTCTGAGCTCCGTATCCGTCTTCGAGATCGCCACCGAGATGAACGTGCCCCGCTTGTTCTACCCGGTCAAGCCGAGCGTCTGGCTCAACACATATACGATCACGAAGGCGGCGGCGGAACAGTTTGCGCGGATGTTCAATGAGTACGGGAAAACGCGGATCTGCGCCCTGCGATACTTCAACGGCTTCGGCCCGGGCCAGGCCCTGTTGCCCATCCGGAAGATCATCCCCGCCTTCGCGGTGCAGGCGATGCGTGGCCGCCCCATCGAGATATTCGGCGACGGCGACCAGTCCGTGGATATGGTGTACTCGAAAGACATCGCCGAAGTGACGATCAGGTTTCTCCGGGCCGGCCACACCGCCAGCAACCCGGACTGTGGATCCGGCGAGAGCATGACCGTCAATGAGGTCGCCGCGTCGGTGAACGACTATTTTGGCAACAAGGCCGGCGTCACCTACCTGCCCATGCGTGCGGGGGAGACCGAGTCCACCCAGATCGCTTCGGACATGACGGAGCTTGTATCCATCCTCGGCCCTCTCCCCATCACTCCATACCGCACCGCCCTCGATGAGACTCTGGCGTGGTACGCCGAGCAGGACGCCGCCCTGATCGACAAGACCATGAAGTTCTTCGGCTGGCAGGCGGGGAGTCGATGAAAATTGCGTTCGTGATTGGCGTGCGGCCGCACTACGTGAAGCTTGCCTCGCTGTATTCCAAGATCTCCGCCAAGCACGACGTGGTCATCATCTCCACGGGGCAGCATCACGACCACCAGATGTCCCAGGCGTTCATCGACGAGTTTCGCCTCCCGCGGCCGCATTTCAACTTGACCGCCGAAGGAGGCTCGCGCGCGCGCCAACTGGGGTCCATCATTGCCGCCCTCGAAGCCCCGCTGGCGTCCGCCCGCCCGGACGTGGTCGTGATCTTCGGCGACGCGAACACATCGCTGGCGGGCGCCTTGACGGCGGCGGTGCTTGAGATCCCGGTCATTCATGTCGAAGCGGGGCTGCGTTGCTCCGAGAAGGGCCTCCCCGAGGAGAACAATCGGCGCGCCATCGATGCGATCGCGACGGCGCACCTGTGCCCGACGGCACGGGCCCTGCGCAACATGGAGCTCGAGATGCGCGGCGCGACCAGCTCGCACGTGGGCGACATCCTCCTGGACCGGGTGGATCAGGAATGGCCGCGCGTGGAGGAGCGGCTGGTGTACTGGCAGAGCCACCTGCCACGCCTGCGCCAATCCGCCATCGTGACGTTTCACCGCGCGGCGACACTCCGGGATCGAACGAAGCTTGAAGGCGTCGTCGAGGGCTTGCTGGCGCTGGGGCGGGAATTGATCTGTTTGCTCCATCCTGGAACCCGCCGGGTGCTCGAAGAGGCGAATTTGCTGGAGCGCCTCGAGTCGGCTTCCGGAGTGATGGTCCTCGGCGCCATGGGGCACGCGGACGTCCTGGCGCTGATGGCCGGAGCCGAGCGCGTTCTCTCCGACTCCAATGGAATCCAGCGCGAGTCGCTCTTCGTGGGGACTCCGTGCTTCATGCTGCGGGATGACACGGAGTATCCCGAGAGCATCGAGCTGGGGGGGGCGGCCCTGGTCGGGACCGACCCGGGTCGAATTGCCGCATCGACCGGGACGACGTTGACCATGCCCGGCCGAGAAGCCGTGCGCGAGGTGTTCGGCGGCGGGCGGGCGGCCGATCGAATCGCCGAGCACCTCGGCAGCGACGCCTGGGGAGGCTGAGACAAGTGGCATTGCTCCCCCAGACGCGGCAGATCCTGGCGGCGGCACAGAAGGCGCCGCTTGCCCATGAGGACCTCGAGGCCGCCCGCCAGCGCATCGAGCAGGCCGTGGGCCGCGAGGTGGGCGAGCCGATGCCGGTCGCCGAGGTGCGCGACCTGGACGCGCTCGGCGTGCCGGTGCGCCTGTACAAGCCGGAGGCGGCCACCCCTCCGGGCACCCTCGTCTACCTGCACGGAGGCGGCTGGGTGCTGGGAAGCATCAGGACGGTGGACGGAGTCTGCCGGCGGCTGGCTCGTGGCTCCGGATGCGCGGTTCTCTCCGTCGGCTACCGGCTGGCGCCGGAGCACCCGTGGCCAACCGCCATCGACGACGTCGAAGCAGCCGTAACCTGGTTGCGGACCTCCGGCGTGCTCCATGGAGCCGGCGCGGGCAGGATCGCCCTCGGTGGAGACAGCGCCGGCGGCCACCTCGCGACCGTCGTCGCCATGCGCCTCCGCGATCAGGGCACGCCCGTGGACTTCCAGGCGCTCGTGTATCCCGCCCTGGATCCCTCCATGGCGTCAAGCTCCTACCGGGAGATGGACGGCTACGCGCTGACGCGCCAGGAGATGTCCTACTTCTGGGACTCCTTTCTGCCACCCGCGGTCGATCGAACACGTCCGGATGTGGCGCCTGCGCTGGGCCAGCTCAAGGGGATGCCGGCGGGGCTCATCATCACGGCCGAGTACGATGTGCTGCGCGACGAGGGCGAGAGCTACGCGTCCGCGCTCGCGGAGGCGGGGGCGGCTGTTGTGGTCACCCGGTACCAGGGCGTGGTGCATGGTTTCTTTCGCCGGCTCGCGCTCTTCGATGCCGCGCGGGGCGCCGTGGACCAAGTTGCCAGCGCGGTGCGGGAGGCCTTGCGATGACGTCCGCCCCCCTGGTACCGGCGGCAATTCGCCGATGGGCCCTGGAGCGAGGCGATGTGACCGCCGTCATCGACGGCCAGGAGGCGCTCACCTACCGGGAGCTCTGGCTCCGCGCCGGCGGCTGGGCTGGTGCGCTCCGCCCGGTGCTGGGCGGCGAGGGCCCGGACAGGGTCGTGGGGACACTCCTCCCGCGTGACGCTCGCGTGCCGGCGGCACACCTCGGGACCTGGCTCGCCGGCGCCGCCTATCTGCCGCTGGATCCGACCCTCCCGCGCGGAAGGGTGGCCGGCATCGTCGAGGACGCTCGGTGCTCCGTCGTCATTGCGGATGAGCAATTCCGCGACCTGTTGCCAGCCGGCGTCAGCGTGATTTCCCGGCCAGGTGGCGACGAGGACGTCGAGCGGATCGTGTGCCGCTCCGATTCGCTCGCGTATGTGATCTACACCTCAGGCTCGACCGGGCGCCCGAAGGGCGTCGAGATCGAGCACGGCAGCCTCGCGAACCTGATGGAATGGGTCCGAGCCTATTTCCGGCTGGATGTCGGCGTCCAGACGGCCACGCTCGCGAATCTTGGGTTCGACGGTCTTGTGTTCGATGAATGGGGTGCCCTGAGCGCCGGGGCGACGCTCCACGTCCCTCGCCAGGAGGTGCTGTCCGGTCTTGAGAAGATCGTCGAGTTCCTGGACGGGCAGCGGATCGATTTCTGCTATCTGCCCACGCCATTCTTCGAGCTTCTGCTCGCCTCCGGCATCCGGCCGCGGACGGTGGGGACGATCGTCACCGCCGGGGATCGGCTGCGCCGGTGGCCTCCGGCCGACTTTCCGGCAGCCGTCTACAACGCCTACGGTCCGACGGAGACGACGGTGCTGGTCACCGCCACCGGAGACCTGCGTGCCGGTGGCGACCGGGGGCGGTTTCCGCCCATCGGCATGGCGGCGGCCGGCGCGCAGTTGCGGATCATCGACGGCAACGGCGCCGTCGTCCGCCAGCCCTCGGAGGAGGGAGAGCTCGTCATTGGCGGGCCGGTGGTGGGTCGCGGATACAGGAATGCCGCGGGCCTCACGGCGCAGGCGTTTGTCGAGACGGAGTCCTATGGGCCGGGGCGCTGGTATCGAACGGGCGACATCTGCCGCTGTGACAGCACCGGCCAGTTGGAGTTCATCGAACGGCGCGACAGCCAGGTCAAGGTGCGCGGGTACCGTGTCGAGTTGGGGGAGATCGAGAGCGCGTTGCTGAGCGTGGCGGGCGTGCAGCAGGCGATCGTGACGACGATCGGAGAGGGCGCGCCGCGAGGAGTGGTGGGATGGGTCTTGGGGAGCCTTGACACCGGGCGGGTGCTCGAATCGCTGCGCCGCACATTGCCAGAATACATGGTCCCTCTGCGGCTGACCGTCCTCGATACGTTGCCGCTCACCAGCAACGGCAAGATCGACCGGGCAGCGCTCACCCGGCGAGGCCAGTCGGAGTAGGCGGAGGATGTCGCGCCGCGCTCGATGACGTGACGTCTCCGCGTACCGGACGGAGGCAGGGCACCATGGATCAGGCTCCCACCATCGCGGTCCTCCCGTCGGTCGCGCTCGCCGGAGACGAGGAGTGGGCGAGCCTGACGGGACCCTGCTCGATCTACCTCACCCGGCGCTGGTTGCGGGGCGCGGAGGAGGTGGCCGGCACCAGCGTCGGGGTGGCGACGGCGCGGCGGAACGGCCGCTTGGCGGCGGCGCTTCCATTCTGGATCACCACGGGGCGCGAGAATCCCATGCGTTCCCCGGCCAGGTTGCTCCAGGGCCTCGGTGTCGAAGGAGAGCGATTTCTCGTCGCCGGAGTGCCCAGTGCCTACACGAGCTCGTTGATTCTGTCGCCGGACCTCCAGCCGCGGGATGCCGTCCCGGCGCTGGTGGCCGCCCTCCAGGAGGTCGGAGCGAATCATGGCGTAGCGGGTTGTCTTGCACTGTACGCCCGCGGCCAGGACGTCCTGGCATATCGTGACGTGTTTCCGGAGAGAGAGCCGGTGTTGATCAACGCCGAGGCCCTCCTGGAGGTCCCCGCGGCCTTCGGAGACTACCCTTTGGGTCTCTCCTCGCATCGTCGCGCCAGCATACGCAAGGAGCTCCGCAAGTTCATGCAGGCTGGATATGGGCTTGACGTCGAGCATCTGGCGTCCTGTGTGGAGGAATTCGTGCCTCTCTATGCAAACCTCGAGCGCAAGTATGGAGGGCATATCGACCAGGGCGAGCTCGCCAGGGCACTGGAGATCCAGGCGCGCTGGTGTGGGGATGACGATCGCGTTTTCACCGCGCGCTCCGGCGGCGCATTGCGGGCAGCCTGTCTCTGCTATGTGAACGGCAGCACGTTGACCGCGCGGATGTTTGCGGCCGACTATCCGAACCTGAAGGATGCCTTCGAGTACTACGCCCTCACCTACTATCTGCCCATGCAGTATGCAATGGCCCACGGATGCCGCTGGGTGTCGGTGGGGATCGAATCGGCGGAGGCGAAGGTCGCCCGGGGGGCGATGCTCCGGCCACTGTGGGCCGTCGATCTCGGCAAGCTGCCCCTCTGGAGCGCCGAGGCAGCCCGGCGCGCGACGGACGGACGGCGCTCCTACTTCCTGGACCTGGTGACCCGACTCTCGCAGCCGGGCATGTGGCTCGAGCGGGAGGCCGACCGGCCCGATCTTCCTCGCTGAGCCCCACGCGCCTGAACGGCTCGGGGATATACTGCCCCGCCGGAGCGGGAGAGCGCGATGATCTACGACCTGCGACATGCTTTGCGTACGTTGATGAGGCGCCCCGGCCTTTCCCTGGCCGTGCTGTTGATCCTCGCCCTCGGGATCGGTTCGACGACGACGATTTTCAGTGTCGCCAGCTCGGTGCTGCTGAGCGCGATTCCTTACCAGGACGGGGAGCGTTTGGTGGGGTTGGAGACTTTGGTGGAGAAGGACGGATCGGGATTTCCGGTGTCCTACCTGGACCTGGAGTCGTGGCGCGAGCAGAGCCGGACGCTGGAGCTCATCTCCGCCGGCTCGGCCGCGTCGCTCAATTTGACCGGCGGCGGGGAGGCCGAGCGGGTCGGGGTCGGGTTTGTGTCGGCGACGTACTTCGATCTGCTGGGCGTGCGGCCGGCTCTCGGGCGGACGTTTCTGCCGGAGGAGGTGCAGCGGGCGAGCCCGGTGGCGGTGACGGTGCTCGGGCACGGGTTGTGGAAGCGGCGCTTCGGCGGCGATCCGGCGATCGTGGGCCAGAGCATTCAGCTCCAGGGGATGGCGTTCCGGGTGGTCGGCGTGCTGCCGGAGAAGTTCGTGGACATCTCTCCGGTGGTCGAGCTGTATGTGCCGGTGACAGTGTCCCGGCTGACGCAACGGGAGGGGTACGTCGAGGATCGCAGCCTGCGGTGGATGAGCGTTTTCGCGCGGCTGCGGCCCGGGGTGAGCGTGGAGCAGGCGAAGGCGGAGCTGGGGACGATCTCCCATGAGCTGGCCGCCACGTATCCGGCGTCCAACCGGGGCTATGCGGTGGAGGTCAAGCCGCTGCGGGCGCAGGAGCTCGACTTCGAGCGGATGCGGCTGTCCATCCTGACGCTGCTCATCGGCGCGGTGTTCGTCCTCCTCGTCGGATGCGCCAACGTCACCAACCTGCTGCTGATCCGGGCGGTCGAGCGGCGGAAGGAGGTGGCGCTGCGGCTGGCATTGGGGATCTCCCGGCTCCGCCTGGTGCGCCATTTCATCCTCGAAGGCGCGCTCCTCTGTCTCGGCGGCGCGGTGCTCGGCATCGGCGCGGCGTTTTTCGCCGTCGGCTTCCTGGCCAAGCTCGGCAACAACGCGTACAACCTGCCGGCGTACATCCGGTTCGCGGTGGATGTGCGCGCGTTGGGTGTCGCGGTGCTGCTGTCGATTCTGATCAGTGTGCTGATCGGGGTGATCCCGGCGCGCAAGAGCCTGAACGTGGATTTGCAGGCGGAGCTCAAGTCCGAGGGGAAAGGGCACAGCCAGTCGACGGGCGCGTCGTTCACGCGGAGCTTCCTCGTGGTGTCGGCGGTGTTCTTTTCCGTCGTTCTGCTGATCGGCGCGGGATTGATGATCAAGAGCATGAAGGAGCTGATGGAGAACAATCCGGGTTTCCGGGTGGATCATGTGCTGAGCGCCCGCTTCGAGCTGCCGGTGACGCAGTTCAAGTCCGATGAGCCGGCGTATCTGTTGTACCAGCGGGTGCTCGAGAAGGCGCGCGCGCTGCCGGAGGTCGAGGACGCCGGCCTGTGGGCTCCCGGCATGCCCGGTGCCAGCACTTTCATCAAATTCATCGTGCCGGAGGGCCGTTCGATCACGGCGCAGGAAGACAAGATCAAGGTCTACGAGCACCGGGTTTCGCCGGGAATGCTGCGGAAGATGGCGATCGGACTGCTCAAGGGGCGTGATTTCACGGAGCAGGACGACGCGCAGCATCCGTTGGTCACGATCGTCAGCCGCTCGGCGGCGGAGACGATCTGGCCGGGGCAGGAGCCGCTCGGTAAACGTTTCTGGGTGGGGCCCCCGGTGAGCGCCTGGGCGGAGGTGGTCGGCGTCGCCGCGGACGTCGATCAGCGCGGGCGCCTGGTGCCGAATCACGAATTCCGTCTCGATGCCTACTTCCCGCTGTTCCAGATGCGCTCGCGCGATTCGGCGATCCTGCTGCACCTGCGCGGCCAGGGGACGCAGACCGGCTTCGAGCTGCGACGGCTCCTGGAATCGATCGATCCGAGCATTCCGGTCTATGACATCCGGACGCTGGAGGAGCGGCGGCGCGATGAAGAGTCCGGCGTGCGGCTCAATACCATCCTGTTGATCTTCTTCGCCGCGTCGGCTCTCGTGTTGGCGATCGTTGGAATTTATTCGATCCTCGTCTATACCGTGCGCCAGCAGAGTTTCGAGATCGGCATCCGCATGGCGCTCGGCGCGGATCAGTCGAATATCCTGCGCCACTTTCTGTGGAAAGGCGTCACGCTGCTGGGGATCGGATTGGTGACGGGTCTCGGCTGCGCGTTCGCTCTGGCGAGGACGATGGCGAGCATCCTGTTCAACGTGAGTCCTTATGATTCGCTGGTTTTCATTGCGGTGCCGTGTGTGATCGCTCTGTTTTCGCTGCCGGCGATTCTGCGGCCGGCGTGGCGGGCGGCGAAGGTGGATCCGGCGTCGTTGTTTCGGTTGGGGTGAGGAGGCGTTGGAGCCCGAAAAAGCACCTCACCCCCGGCCCCTCTCCCATCTCCCGCCCGCCCATCCCCGGGAGAGGGGAGAACATCAGGAAACAACAAATCCCGTCCTTCTCCTGCTTCATCCTGAATTTCTCCCCTCTCCCGGCGGGGGCATGGGTGGGAGATGGGAGAGGGGCCGGGGGTGAGGTGCTGGTCAGGGCGGCGAGATCGCCTGTTCTGCTGCCTCGCAGAGCCGTGCTGTCAGCTCCTTGGCCAGCTTCTCGACCAGGGGTTGGCGGAGGAGGGTGTAGTGATCTCCGGGCAGGGTGCTGGTTTCGAGGCCTCCTTGCGCGAGGCGGCTCCAGGCGGCCAGCTCCGCGGCGTGATCGGTGGCGGTCTGTTCCGAAGTCCAGAGGGTGAGGCGGCCGGTGTAGGGTTCCGGTGCGTAGGCTCGGCTCGCTTGGAGATTGGCCGCGAAGGTGTTGAAGAGGGGCTCGATCTGGGCGAGGCCGAAATCGGGTGGCAGCAGGCCGGCGGCTTGGCCGAGGTGGACGACGTGGGCCAGCTTCTCTTTCTCCGGCAGCGCGTGCAGCTCATCGGGGGAGATCCCCACGGTGTAGCCGAGCAGGCGGGCGAGGTCCTGGGCGAACCAGGCGACGAGCTCGTCGTCGGTGGCCGGCGCGAGGATCTTCTCGGACGGCAGGGTGTCGATCAGCGCCAACAATTCGGGCTCGTGTCCTGCGGCGGTGAGCTGCCTCGCCATCTCGAAGGCGACCAGGCCTCCCATGGACCAGCCGCCGAGACGGTAGGGGCCTTGCGGCTGGACCTGGCGCAGCTCGGCGACGTAGCGCGCGGCCATCTCTTCGATGCTTTGTGCGTGCGGACGGTCCTCGGGAGTTTGGAGGGCGTAGAACGGCTGGTCCGGCGCGAGATGGACGGCCAGATCCAGATAGCAGAGGACGTTGCCTCCGACGGGGTGGACGCAGAAGAACGGCGTTCTCTCGCGGTCTGTTTTGATCGGGGGCTTGATGGCGACGAGCGGTGTACGGCCCTTGCGGCTTGCGGTCTGGGTGCCGGAGCGGGCGGCGAGGGCGGCGAGGGATTCGAGCGTGGGCGCGGCGAAGAGGGCCGCCAGGGGGAGGGCGGTGCCGAGCCGCTTTTCGATCCGCGCCATCAGGAGGACGGCGAGGAGGGAGTGGCCGCCGCGTTCGAAGAAGTTGTCGTGCACTCCGACGTGATCCAGCCCGAGCAACTCGGTCCAGATCTCCGCCAGGACCTGTTCGACGGCGGTCCGCGGCGCCACGAAGCCGGGCGCGGGGCCGCGGTCCGGGGCGGGCAGGGATTTGCGATCGATTTTGCCGCTGGGTGTGAGCGGCAGGGCCGGCAAAAGGACGATGGCTGACGGGATCATGAAATCCGGCAGCGTGTCGCGCAGGGACTGGCGCAGGTCGGCGGCGTCTGTGGCCTCTCCGGTCACGTAGGCGACGAGGCGCGGATCGCCTGGCGTGTCTTCGCGAGTATCGTCGCGAACAATGGCGATCGCTTCGCGCACGCCGGGCAGCGCGGTCAGCGCCGATTCGATTTCTCCCAGCTCGATGCGATAGCCGCGCACCTTCACCTGATTGTCGAGGCGTCCCAGGAAATCGAGCGAGCCGTCGGGCAGCCAGCGGACGAGGTCTCCGGTGCGGTAGAGGCGGCTGCCGGAATCGCCGCTGAAGGGATCGGGGACGAACCGATCAGCGGTCAGATCCGGACGGCCGAGATAGCCGCGGGCGAGTCCGGCGCCTCCGATCTGCAACTCTCCCGGGACTCCGAGCGGAGCGAGGCCGCCGGCGATGGCGACAACGAAGGTCTGGACGTTGGGCAGCGGCAGGCCGATCCGCGGCGGCGGAGCGTTTGCCTCGAAGAGTGCGACCGCCGTGTCCACGGTGCATTCAGTCGGCCCGTAGACGTTCCAGAAAGATGTGCGGCTTCTGGCGAGCGCGGCGTCGCGGAGATCGGCGTCGACAGCTTCTCCTCCCACCAGGACGAGCGCGGGCGCAGCGTTGGCGACATTGCCTTCGCCCAGGCCGGCTTCGAGGAGCGGCCGGAGCTGCGACGGCGTGCAGTCGAGCACGTCGATCCGCTGCCGGCGGACGGTGTCGACCAGCGCGGCGGGATCGAGCCGGATCTCCTGCGGCAGGATGTGGAGCGCGTGGCCCCAGGCGAGCTGGATGAGCTGCTTGATCGAGCCGTCGAAGGAGAGCGATGCGTTGACTCCGACGCGGAGCGGCCCCGATGTGCCTGCATAGACCGTTTCGCGCAACGCCCGCGCCAGGTTCACCACCGCGCTGTGGCGGACGATGACGCCTTTGGGGCGACCGGTCGAGCCGGAGGTGTAGATGACGTAGGCGGGGTGATCGGGGAGAGTGCGCGAGGTGACGTCGAGGCTTCCGGCGCCTTCTTCCACGGTCTCCAGCAGAACGATCTGTCTGCCGTTCGGCAATCGTCCGGCGAGATCAGAGGTCGTCACCACCACCGGCGCCTGGCAGTCTTCCAGAATCCAGGCCACCCGTTCCGCGGGATACGACGGATCGACCGGCACGTAGACGCCTCCCGCCGCGAGTGTTCCGGTGAAGCCGACGATCGACTCGACGGAACGTTCGAGGAAGAGGACAACCGGCACTTCGGGGCCGACCCCCAGGTTGCGGAGACGGCGGGCGAGAGCGGACGATTGCCGGTTTAGATCTCCGAAGGTCAGGGTGCGGTCTTCACAGACGACGGCCATATTTTCCGGAGACTGCGCTGCTTGCAGATCGATCAGATGATGGAGACAGATCGGATCCGCGAAAGCCTCCGCGGTGTCGTTCCACTCGATTTCCACCTGGCTTCTCTCACCGGATGTGAGGAGCGGCAGATCGGAGAGCCGCTTGGTGGGATCGTCCAGGGCGCCGGTGAGCAGTTGGGCCAGGTGCGCGAGGAGGCGCTCCATGGTCGTGGCGTCGAAGAGATCGGCGTTGTAGTCGAGCACGCCGGTCAGCCGGTCTGCCGCGTCGGTCAGCGAGAGATCGAGATCGAACTTCGCCGAGCGGGCCGCGAAGGAGAGCGGGTGGAGCGTCAGGCCGGGCAGATCGAGCGATGACGTCGGCACGTTGAGAAGCTGGAAGCTGACCTGGAAGAGCGGCGTGTGCCGAAGGTCGCGATCCGGCCGCAGCTCCTCGACCAGTTTGGCGAACGGCAGGCTCTGATGATCGTAGGCTCCGAGCGCGGTCTGGCGGACGCGGTCCAGGAGATTTCCGAAACCCGGATCGCCGGAGAGATCGGTGCGCAGGACCAGCATGTTGACGAAGAAACCGATCAGTTTTTCCACGTCGCCGTGATTGCGGTTGGCGATCGGCGTTCCCACCGAGATGTCGGTCTGGTTGGTATGGCGGTGGAGGAGCGCCTGGAAGCCGGCGAGGAGGGTCATGAACAGGGTGGCGCCGCGGCTGCGGCTGAAGGCGCGCAGCGTCTCCGTCAGCGCGGGCGGGATGACCACGAAACGGAGACCGCTCGGCGCCTTGGCGAGGATGGGCCGCGGCCGGTCGGTGGGCAGCTCCAGCACCGTGGCGCCGGTGAGGTGCTCGCGCCACCAGCCGAGCTGGCGTTCGAGGACCTCGCCTTGCAGCCACTGCCGCTGCCAGGCGGCGAAGTCGGCGTATTGGATGGCGAGCGGTGGCAAGGGAGACGGAGCGTTGGCGAGCCGCGCGATGTACAGCGCCGACAGCTCGCGCACGAAGATTCCGATCGACCAGCCGTCGAAAACAATGTGATGGAACGAGAAGAGCACCGCGTGATCGGTCTCGCCCAGGCGCATGAGGAGGCCGCGCACGAGCGGGCCTTGCGCGAGAGGGAACGGGCGGAGAGCGTGGGCGAGCGCCAGGCGGCGGACTTCGTCCTCGTGCCGTGCTTTCGGGATCTCGCGCAGATCGGCCAGCGGAATCTCGAAGGGCACCGCGGGCTGGATCGTCTGCACGGCCTCGCCGTCGACTTCCGGAAACGTGGTGCGGAGGCTCTCGTGACGGCGCAGCACCTCGTCCAGGCTCCAGCGGAAGGCGGCGACGTCGAGCGGTCCTTCCATCCGGAAGGCGGCCGCTTCGTTGTAGGCCAGCGTCCGCGCTTCGAGCCGGTCGAGGAACCAGAGGCGCTCCTGGGCGAACGAGAGCGGCAGGCGTCCGCCGCGGGGCACGGGGAGGATCGGCGGCACGTCCGCCTCGCCGCCGCCGAGGCGGAGGGCGGCGACTTCGGCGGCGACCGCGGCGACGCTCGGCGCTTCGAAGAAGGTGCGGAGCGGCAACTCGACGCCAAACGCCTGGCGCACCCGCGAGACGGCCTGGGTGGCCAGGAGCGAATGGCCGCCGAGCGCGAAGAAGTCGTCCTCGACGCCGATCCGTTCGCTGCCCAGCAGCTCCTTCCAGATCTCCAGCAGCCGCTCTTCGACCGCGTTGCGTGGCGCCACCAGCGACTGCGCGCTCTCCAGCCGCGCGCCGTCCGGCGCCGGCAGCCGGCGGCGGTCGACCTTGCCGTTCGGGGTGAGCGGCAGGGCGTCGAGGAGCACGAAGGCGGATGGCATCATGTAGTCGGGGAGGCGTTCCTGGAGAAAGGCGCGCAGCTCGGGGACGATGCGGCGGGCGAACCGGCCCTGGAGGGGGTTGTTGGTGTAGCGGGCGAGGGAGGGGGCGGAGCCGAAAGCAGATCCCGGGTGGGCGGAAGGGCCGAAGGCCCAACCCGGGGCGTTGCCCCGGGCTGAGGAAGCCCGGGCCTTCGGCCCTTCCGCCCGGCCCAAAAACATCGCCTCGAACGAGCCGTCCGCGCCGGGATCGGCCCAGGTCAGCTCGACCTCGTAGGGCAGATCCTTCGCGAGGTCCCAGAGATCCTGCGGCTCGATGGAATCGATCGACGCTTCGGCGGCGCGGCGGCGCAGGTCGGCGGCGGTTTCGATCCCCTCAGGCGCTTCGTGCAGAAGGCGCGTGGCAGCGACGTCCTCGGCCACGCGGGCGTTCGGAACGTTGCGGAGGCGGAGGATCGGCGGCGCGTTTTCGATGAGCAGACGACGGAGGGCTGAGAGATTCAGACCCTCGCGGCGCCAGTCAAAAACCTTTATGTCTTCCTGCCTCTCGTCGTGCAATGCCCCCACGCGCAACACCACCTGATAGCGGAAGCCGGTCAGCTCGTTGTGGGCGCGGCCGTGCTTGGGGTAGACCTCGACGCGGCCGAGCTTCGGCAGGCGCTCGCGGAGGGCGGTGAAGAAGGCGGGATCGATCACCAATTCGTTCTCATCGCCGCGGCGGGCGAGCACTTTCTGGCGCAGGCGGGCGAGCGGCGTTTCGGGCTCGGCCTGGAACAGCTCCAGCGAGGTGTGGAACGCTTCGAGCAGCGGCAGGCTGCGCAGGTCGCCGAGGAAGATCGCGCCGCCGGGGCGCACCACGTCGACGGCTCGCGTGACCACTTCGGCCAGATAGTCGGCGCTCGGGAAATACTGCGCGACCGAGTTCACGATCACCGTGTCGAAGGAATCGGTTGCAAGGCCGTCGAGCTGGTGCGCGGATTTGCGGAGGAGCTGCACGCGGTCGCCTTCGAGCCCCACGCGGCCGAGCTGGCTCTGTACGTAGCCGAGCGCGCGGCCGGAGACGTCGGTGCCGGTGTAGATCTCACAGCGCGGCGCGATGCGGAAGAGGATCATGCCGGTGCCGCAGCCGATCTCCAGCACGCGATGCGGATCGAGCGCGGCGATGCGGTCGATCGTGTCGTCCAGCCACTCTTCCATCTCGTGCGCCGGCAGCGGCAGGCCGGTGTAGGTGCTGTTCCAGCCGATGATGTTGAAAGTCGGATCGGCGTCCGCCGCCTCTTCGCGGTAGAGATCGTCGAAGATCTCGCCCCACTGCGAAACCTGCTCGGTCTGCTCGCCGCTTTCGAGCGCTTCGTAGGCCGGGTTCTGCACCACGTAGGCGGCGAGGCGGCGGTCGCCCGGGGCGTCCTCGCGGGCCAGCACGAGGGTCTGGAGCACCGCGGGATGCTCGCCGAGGCGCGCTTCGATCTCTCCCAATTCGATGCGGAAGCCGCGGATCTTCACCTGATGATCGAGCCGGCCGAGGAACTCGACGGCGCCGTCCGCGAGCTGGCGCACCAGGTCGCCGGTGCGGTAGAGGCGTCCGCCGGCCGGCTCGCCGGGGGCCGGCACGAAGCGCTCGGCGGTCAGCTCCGGCCGTTGCCAGTAACCCCAGGCGAGGCCGTCGCCGCCGAGCAGCAGCTCGCCCGCGGCGCCGAGCGGAACCGGCGCGAGGTATGGGTCCAGCACGTGGAGAGTCGTATTGGTGAGCGGCGCTCCGATCGGAATCGTGGTGGCGCCGGCCGGCACGGTGCGCACCGGACGCCAGGAGGCGTAGGTGGTGCTCTCCGTGGGGCCGTAGACGTGCAGGAGGCGCCGCGGCGGGCCGGCCGCCAGCACGGCGCGGACCGCGGCGGGCGAGGCTGCCTCGCCGCCGAACAGTAGATCGCGCAGGCCGCGGAAGGCGTCCGGCACCTCGCGCGCCATCTGGATGAACAGCGCCGTGGTGAGGAACAGGGAGGTGATCCGCCGCTCGCGCAAGGCCGCGGCGAAGCCTTGCGGCGACAGGATGACCTCGCGCGGCATCACCGCCACCGCCGCGCCGTTGAGCAGAGCGCCCCAGACCTCCCAGGTCGCGGCGTCGAAGCTGATGTTGGCCACCTGCGCCACGCGGTCGCCCGGCCCCAGGCGCACGTACTCGGTGTCCCGCACCAGCCGCACGACGGCCCGGTGCGGCACGGCGACGCCTTTCGGCCGCCCGGTCGAGCCGGAGGTGTAGATGACGTAGGCGAGAGCCGCGCCGCCTTGCGCGGCCGGCAGGGGAATGGAAAGGTTTTCTTCCTTGTCGGTGCGAACCAGTGTCCGCCCTGCCACCAGCTCCGCGGGCAGCCGTGCCACCGCCGGCTCGTCCACCACCAGCCAGCGGAGATCGCAGTCGTCCATCATCAGAGCCAGGCGTTCGGCGGGGTAGTCCGGATCGAGTGGAACATAGGCGCCGCCGGTCTTGATGATCGCGAGGACGGCGACCACCATCTCCGCGGTGCGTTCGAGGCAGAGGCCGATGCGGCTCTCCGGTCCGGCGCCCAGGTGGAGCAGCCGGCGTGCCAGGAGGTCGGTGCGGCGGTCCAGATCCGCATAGGAGAGGACGGTCGCTCCATCGGTGCCGGCGATGATGGCCGGAGCGTCCGGCGTGCCGCGGACCTGCGCGGCGAAGAGATCCTGAAGGCTCGCGGTGGCGGGATAGGCCGAAGCGGAGTCGTTCCACTCGCGGGCGAGCTGATGCCGTTCCGCCTCGCCGAGGAGTGGGAGGAAGGCGACCGGCGTTTCCGGATCGATTCTCGGATCGATGGCGGCGGCGAGGAGATTCTCGAAACAGCGCAGCAGGCGCCGCATGGTCGCCGCCTCGAAGATCTCGCTGTTGTATTCGAGCACGCCGTGGAGCCGGTCGCCATCCTCGGCGAGAAACAGGGTGAGATCGAACTTGGCGGTGCTGCCGGCCACCTTGGCCTCGTCGGGCAGGGAGAGCGTAAGACCGCGCACCTCGGCTTCGGCGCGCGGGAAGTTCTGATAGCCGAACATCACCTGGATCAGCGGATTGCGGCCCAGGTCGCGCTCCGGCGCCAGTTCCTCGACCAGGCGCTCGAACGGCAGGTCCTGATGCGCGTAGGAGGCGAGCGCGGTCTCGCGGACCTGGCCGAGCAGGCGCGCGAAGCCGGGCAGGCCGGAGAGGTCGGTGCGCACCACCAGCGTGTTGACGAAGAAGCCGATCAGCCCCTCCACCTCGCGCCGGGTGCGGTTGGCGATCGCCATGCCGACCGCGACGTCCTCGCGTCCCGCCATGCGGCCGAGAATCGTTGTGAAACCGGCGAGGAGCGTCATCGACTGGGTCGCGCCGCGGCGGCGGGTGAGCGCGGAGAGGCCGCGCGCCAGCCCGGCCGGCAGCGCAAACGGCTGCGTACCGCCGCGGAACGATTCGACCACCGGCCGCGGATGGTCGTACGGCAGCTCCAGGCTCTCCGGAATGCCGTCGAGATGCCGGCGCCAATAGTCCAATTCGGCCGCCAGCCGGTCGCCGGACAGCCACGCGCGCTGCCAGACCGCGAAGTCGGCATATTGGATCGGCAGCTCCGGCAGCGGCGACGGCACGCCCTGGGCGAACGCGCCGTAGAGCGTCGCGAGCTCGTAGAACAGGATGCCCATCGACCAGCCGTCCGAAATGATGTGATGCAGGCTCACCAGCAGCGTGTGCTCGCGCTCGGCGAGACGGAGCGCGGCGGCGCGGAAGAGCGGTCCGCGGGCGAGGTGGAACGGGCGCTGCGTCTCCTCGCCGGACAGCCGCGCCAGCTCCAGCCGCAGCGCGTCTTTTCCGAGTCCCTCCAGATCGATCAGTGGCACGTCGAAAATCGGCGCGGGAGCGATCACCTGCACCGGCCGGCCGTCACCGGGCTGGAACGTCGTGCGTAGCGCCTCGTGCCGGCGGACGATCTCGCGGAACGCCCCGCGCAGGGCGTCCACGTCGAGCACGCCGGAGAGACGGACGGCGCCATACATGTTGTAGAACGGGTTATCCGGCGCCAGGCGGTCGAGGAACCAGAGGCGCTGCTGGGCGAAAGAAAGTGGCAGATCGCCGGTCCGGGGGACTGGAACGATCGGCGGCGGAGCCGTCGTGAGCCCGAGACGTTCGTGATCGATGCGTGCTGCGAGCAGGGCCACGGTCGGCGCCTCGAAGAACGTGCGTAGCGGCATCTCCACGCCGAAGGCGTCGCGCACCCGCGACATCACCTGCGTCGCCAGGAGCGAATGGCCGCCGAGGGTGAAGAAGTCGTCGTGCGCCCCGACCCGGCCGACCTGATCACCCCGATCGGTCTCCTCCGGTCCGCGCCGGCCAGGGCCGAGGACCTCGGCCCAGATCTGCGCCAGCACCTCCTCGATCGGCCCTTGCGGCGCGGTGAAGCGCGCCGCCGTGCGCACGGCGACCGGCGCGATCCGCGCCAGCGCCCGGCGGTCGACCTTGCCATTGGCATTGAGCGGCAGGCTCTCCAGGATCACCACGTCCGCCGGCACCATCGCCTCCGGCAGCGACCGGCGGAGAGCGTCGCGCAGGTCGTCCGGTCCAGGCGCCGGCTCGGCAGAAGACGCCACGTAGGCCGCCAAGCGCTTGTCGCCCGTCTCGTCCTCGCGCGCCAGCACCACCGCCTCGCGCACGCCGGGGAGCCGGGCGAGCGCCGCCTCGACCTCCCCCAGCTCGATGCGGAAACCGCGGATCTTCACCTGATGATCGATGCGGCCGAGGAACTGCACAGTGCCGTCCGCCAGTTGGCGCACCAGATCGCCGGTGCGGTAGAGACGGGCGCCCCCAGACACCGAGCTGAACGGACCAGGAATGAAGACCGCGGCGGTCAGATCCGGCCGGTCGAGATAGCCGCGCGCCAGGCCCGGACCGCCGAGCAGCAGCTCCCCCGGAATCCCGATCGGTTGCGGTTCCAGCGAGCGGTCCACCACATGCAGGCGGTGATTGGCGATCGGCCGGCCGATCGGCACCAGCGCGCGCGGCGGCTCGGGTACGGCGGGCCAGAAGCTCACGTCCACCGACGCCTCGGTCGGTCCATACAGATTGTGCAGCTCGGCGTGCGGCAGGCGGGCGAAGAAGCGCCGCACGAGCTGCGGCGGCAATGCCTCGCCGCTCGCGATCACCCGGCGCAGCGAAGGCAGAGCCCCAGACGCCGGTAAAACTTCCAGGAAGACGTCGAGCATCGACGGCACGAAATGAACGGTAGTGATCGATTCGCGCGCGATCAGATCTGCCAGATATTGTGGATCCTTGTGCCCTTCCGGCTGCGCGAAGACCAGCCGCGCTCCGGTCAGCAACGGCCAGAAGAATTCCCACACCGAGACGTCGAACCCGAACGGAGTCTTCTGGAGGACGCGGTCCTCCGCCGTCAGCCCGTAAGCCTCCTGCATCCACAGCAGTCGGTTGACGATCCCCCGGTGAGAGATCATCACCCCCTTCGGCGTGCCCGTCGAGCCGGAGGTGTAGAGGACGTAGGCGAGGTTGTGCTCGTCCGGCGGGACCTCACCCCCCTGGCCCCCCTCTCCCATCGCCCTCCCGCCCGCCGGGAGAGGGGGGAAGGGTTGCGCCAAATCGAGCCGGACGATCGATGGACCACTCAGCGGCAGCAGCCCGGAAAACCGTTCCTGGGTCAGCACCGCCGACAGGCCGGCGCTCCCCACCAGCACGCCGAGGCGCTCGGCGGGGAGGGTGGGATCGAGCGGCACATAGGCCGCGCCGGCCGCCAGCACGCCGGAGAGCCCGACGACCATCTCCAGGGAGCGCTCGAGGAGCACGCCCACCCGGCCGTCTGGCTTGACGCCGAGCCGGGCCAGATGGCTGGCGAGCTGGCCGGTGCGCTGGAGCAGCTCGCGATAGGTGAGGTCGTCTCCTTCATACGAAGCCGCGACGGCGCTCGGGGTCTTCTCCGCCTGCGCCGCGATCAGCTCGTGCAGGGTGTGGCCGCGGGGGTAGTCCACCGCCGTGTCGTTCCACTCTGCGAGGAGCTGCTGCCGTTCGCCGGGCGCCAGCAGCGGGATCTCCGCCAGCGGTCGTTGCGGATCGGCCAGCGCGCCGGCGAGGAGCCGCGCGAGATGCTGGCCCATCCGCACCATCGTCGGCGCTTCGAACAGATCCTGGTTGTAGTCGAGGATGCCGTGGAGGAAGTCGTCGATCTGCATGTAGGTGCAGGTCAGCTCGAACTTCGCCCTGCCGGTGCGCACACCCTCTGCCTTCAGCTCGATACCGGGCTGCTCGATCGAGCCCTCCGGCGTGTTCTCCAGCGTGAACAGGATCTGGAAGAGCGGCGACCGGCTCAGGTCCCGCTCCGGCGCCAGCTCTTCGACCAGGCGCTCGAACGGCAGCTCCTGGTGGACGTAGGCGGCGAGCGTCGCCTCGCGCACCCGGGCGAGGAGGTCGCCCAGGCTCGGGTTGCCCGAGAGATCCGTCCGCAGCACCAGGGTATTGACGAAGAAGCCGATCAGCGGCGCCAGCTCAGAGCGCGTGCGGCCGGCGATCGGCGTTCCCACGCCGAGATCGTCCTCGCCGGTATAGCGCTGCAGGACAGCGGTGAAACCGGCGAGAAGCGTCATGAAGAGCGTCGTCTCGTGCTGCCGCGAGAGCGCCATCAGCCCGGCGAGCGTCGCCGCGTCCACCCGGAAGCTCCGCTCCGCACCGTGCGTGCCGCGGCCGGCCAGCCGTGGATGGTCGGTCGGCAGCTCCAGCACCGGCGGCATCCCGCCGAGCCGGTTGCGCCACCAGGAGAGCTCCGCCTCCAGATGCTCGCCCGACAGGCGCCGGCGTTGCCAGGCGGCGAAGTCCGGATATTGCACAGCCAGCGCCGGCAGCAGGCTCGGCTGGCCGGTGAGGAACGCCGCGTAGAGCGCTCCGATCTCCCGGATCAGCACGCTCATCGACCAGCCGTCGCTCACGATGTGGTGCATCACCAGATTGAGCAGATGCTCGTCCGCCGCGCAGCGGAACGCGCACGCCCGCAGCAGAGGGCCGGTCTCCAGGTTGAACGGCAGGCGGCTCTCCTCGTTGACCCAGTACCGGATCTCGGGATTCCGCCGCGCGGCCGGCAAGGCGGCCAGATCGACCACCGGCATCCGCGGCACGAACCGCGGTGCGATCACCTGCACCGGCTCGCCGTCCTCGATGCCCTCGATGCCCTCGACGATGGCGAACGTCGTGCGCAACGCCTCATGCCGGTCGGCCACCGCGGTGAGAGCGAGCGCGAGCGACGGCAGGTGCAGAGGACCACGGATGCGGGTCGCCGAAGGCAGGTTGTACGTCGAGTCGCCAGGATGCAGGTGGTCCAGGAACCAGAGCCGGAGCTGGCCGAACGAGAGCGGCAGAGGAGCGAGCGGATTCTTCCTCGGCTCAATCCGGTCCTCTTCCCCTTTTGCCTGCCTCTTCTTGCGCAGAAGATCGAAGATGACCGCCTTCTTGGCGGCGGAGAGGCCGGCCAATTTTTGCTGCATATCATTCATGACGACAAGATCTCCTGGCGGGAGCCCGCTCACCTGAGAGGAGAGATGATAGACGATCGGAGTGAGGTGGGGTCCTCACCCTAGCAAGCGTGCAGTCTTGATGGCTGCTCTGACTCCAGAGAGGTAGAATCTCTTTAACCATGTTAGATCCCGCGCTTCTTCCAGCATTCTTCGCCCTCTTCGGCCAAGTGGGAGGCTCTCTCCTCAAGAAGGCGGCCGAAAAACACGCAGAGAAGCTCTTCGGCGATGCTCTCGACAAGGCCGGGAAGCTCGGCAAGAAGAGTGCCGTCGAGGAGGCTCTGGAGAGGGCCTACGGCTATTGGATCGAGGCGACGCTCGGCTATCTGAAGGGCCTGGGCTACGAAGAAGAGGATCTCGAAGGCTATAAGGAGTCGTTCGCCCTGCTCCTGGAGGACTCCTTGCTCGGCGAGGAGCTTGCGAAGCCGATGCTGCATGGTGACGGCTGGCAGGGGTTGGACGTGTTGGCCTTCGAGGAAGCTTGGAGGCGGAGCTCGTGCGCGCCTCTTCCCGAGACCTTCCAGTGGTCTGTGGCACTCTCGGCGTTCCGCCGTCACGTCCAGAAGCAGCGAGTCCTGACGCCCGAGCTGCAGGCGGCCCTGAACGCCGAGAACCTCCAGGCGATTCTGGACGAGATCCGACAACAAGGAGGGGTGCGCCCGGAGGGGAACGAACGCCGCTATGCCGAGCGGATGCGCCTGAAGTACCACATCCTCGATCTCGCCGCACTGGCGCCTGCGACGGCCGATGAGGCGGGCAACCTCCAACTCCGGGAAGTGTTCCTCGCTCCCGATGTCCGGGAGAACCCGCCGCAGGTCGACCTCCCCCGGGATCTTCTGCGCAAGCTGGCCGAGCAGGAGGGGTGGAGCCGGGATGCAGGCGAGCTGCCGGAGGCGGTCGCCGAGCAGCAGGAGGTCTGGAAGCGCACTTTCGCTGAGCAGCGCCGGGAACCGGTGCTCGATGCGATCGGCCGGCCGGACAACCGTCTGATGGTCCTCCTCGGAGACCCCGGGTCCGGCAAGTCGACCCTGACCCGGTACCTGCTCTTGTCCGTTCTCGAGCCTCCACGCGATGCTACAACAGGCCAGGCTGCCGCCTGGACGGCTCCTTGGGCCGGTCACCTGCCGCTATTGATCGAGCTGAGGGAGCTCATGGCGGCACGCAGCGGAGGCCATTGCCAGACCTTTCTGGAATTCCTGGATCATTTGGGTAAGAGCCAGAGCTATCACCTCGATGAGACCTGGATCGATGGCCAGCTTCGCGAGGAGCCGTCCTTGGTTCTGTTCGACGGGCTGGACGAGATCTTCGACCCCGCCGAGCGGGAGAGGGTCAGCCAGGAGATTGCCGGTTTTGCCGACCGGTATCCGCGAGCTCGCATTCTCGTCACGTCCCGGCCGATAGGCTATTCAGCCCATGTCCTCAAGGGTGCCGGTTTCCGCCACTTCGCTCTGCAAGACCTGGATGATGCTCAAGTCGAAGCATTTGTCCGAGGCTGGTTCCGGCTGACCATCCCTGCTCGGCCTGAGGAAGCTTCCGAACGAGTCGAGCGCATCCTGCGCGCCATGAGTCAATCGCTCTCGGTCCGTCTGCTCGCCGGAAATCCCATGCTCCTCACCATCATGGCGCTCATGGCTCGCCAGCAGGAGCTTCCCCGGGAACGGGCGCGTTTCTACGAATATGCCGCCGACGTTCTCTGCCATCACTGGGACGTGAATCGTCATCTGCGGGATGCGGGCGTCCAGGCGGAATACCTCGGTCTCGATGACAAGAGGGAGATCCTCCGCCGGATCGCTTGGCGGATGCAGAGCGCTCCGGAAGGGCTTGCTGGCAATTTCCTGGCGGCCACCGATCTGCGTGAGGAACTGGAAGGCTATCTGTGCAAGCGGTATCAGTTGAGCCCCGGAGAAGGTAAGCACCAATCCGATGTGCTGCTCGGTCAGCTCCGCTCGCGAAATTACGTCCTCTGTCTCTACGGCCCGGGCCTTTATGGCTTTGTCCACCGGACCTTCCTTGAATATTTCTGTGCGGTCGAGCTGACCCGGCGCGTTCACCAAGACCCAGAGTACCCGATCGAACGGCTTCTTGGAGAGATTGTGGGCCGGCACTGGCAAGACCCTGCCTGGCACGAGGTTCTGCGCTTGATCTGCGGCATGGTAGGGGACGTGTACGCGGGAAAGATCATCAAGTACCTGACCCGCGAGGCGAACGCTGGCTGGCGAGCCAATCTAGAGAGTTCCGCTCCCAAGAATCTCGTGCTTGCGACGCGGTGTCTGAGCGAAGTGCGTAACCGCCATGTGATTGAGGATGTGTGTCTCGGGCTCCTAGAGGCGATTGTTGAGTTCTATGAGATTTCAGGCTCATTGTCCTTAGATCTACTGAATGTCGGAGGGGAATTGCGGGAAGCGGCGAAGGAAGTTGGCCCAGTTTGGCCAGGGAGCACATGGTTCCGAAGCCAACTTGTCGAGAGTTTGACCGTCCGGACAATCGATGCTTTCCTTGACAATCACGCTCTCTTCGCGACAACTCTGTTTCCGCGAGACCGAGATCTTCAGAAGGATCTGTTTTCGCTAGCTCTTCAGGCAGAGCGCTGGCAAACGCGGGACACAGCCCTCTTTGCCTTAGCGGAAGCTTGGACGGGTGAGGCGAATGTCCGTGAGTTCGTCCAGCAGCGAGCAGTTCAAGACGAGGAATCAGAGGTTCGCAGGAAGGCTTTTCCTACCTTGGTGCAAATATGGCCAAGTGAGCCGAGCGTCCGCGAGTTGGCTCGCCAGCAGGTTTTGCAAGATGAAGATCCCAAGGTTCGCCGCTCGGCGCTCTCCGTGCTGGCGCAAACTTGGCCAGGTGAGACCAGTGTCCGTGAGCTTGTCCAGCAGCGGGCTGTTCTAGACGAAGCTCCAGAAATTCGTCGCTCGGCTCTCTCTATACTGGCGGGAACTTGGCCTGTTGAGGCCAACGTCCGTGAGCTTGTCCAGCAGCGGGCTGTTCTAGACGAAGATCCCAAGGTTCGCCGCTCGGCGCTCTCCGTGCTGGCGCAAACTTGGCCAGGTGAGGCCAGTGTCCGTGAGCTTGTCCAGCAGCGGGCTGTTCTAGACGAAGCTTCCGAGGTTTGCAGCTCGGCGCTCTCTGCGCTGGCGCAAATTTGGCCAACTGAGGCCAGCGTCCGTGAGCTTTTCCGGCAGCAGGCTGTGCAAGCCGAGGCTCCCCAGGTTCGCCGGTCAGCGCTGGAGGGTTTGTTGGATGTCCAAGGCGATCAGAAACGGCAGGTTCTTCTTTCGCGCGATCTTGACCGAGTAGCCCCTTTCCTTGATCCCCGGGCGCCGGTCAGCTCGCAGCATATCCAAAGGGCAGCCCGGAAACTGGATCTTGCAGAGGAAGAGATACAGAAGATCCTGGCAGAATTCTTCCAATCGCTCGGACTGCCTCTTACGATCGAGGACCAATAATCCCGACGTTGTCGGCAGCTCAATCTGCCTGCTGCCCTTCGCCAGCTTGCCGGGAGGCGCCTTGCCTCAGCGATGGGCCGAGCCGGCTGCGGCTTCGTGCGCCTTGGCTCCGGCCAGAGTCTGCTCCAGCGCTTCTTCCAGGATGTCGAGACCTTTCGCGATCTCCGCATCCTCGATGACGAGCGGCGGCAGAAGCTTGAGGATCTCGTCCTTCGGTCCCACGGCTTCGATGAGGAGTCCGCGCTGGAACGCGGCACGGCCGACCTGGTCGGCGAGACCTTCGGGCCGCAGGTGGAGGCCCTGGATGAGGCCGCGTCCGCGCAGCGGACCGCAGAGGTGCGGATGGCGGGCGGCGAGGGCAGTGAGCCGGCCGCTGATCAGGCCGGCCTTGCGCAGGATCTCACTGGTGAACGAACCGTCCTGCCAGTAGTCGAGGGCCGCCGCCGCGGTGACGAAGGCGAGATTGTTGCCGCGGAAGGTGCCGTTGTGCTCGCCGGGCGACCAGACGTCCAGGTCCGGACGGAGGAGGACGAGGGCCATCGGCAGGCCGAAACCGCTGATCGATTTGGACAGGCAGATCATGTCCGGCACGATCCCCGCGGCTTCGAAGCTGAAAAAGGTGCCGGTCCGGCCACAGCCGACCTGGATGTCGTCGGCGATGAGCAGGACGCCGTGCTCGCGGAGCAGCTCCGCGAGCCGCTGGAGCCAGCCGGTGCTGGCCGCGCGTACGCCGCCTTCGGCCTGCACGGTTTCGAGGATCACCGCCGCCGGGCGGTCGACGCCGCTCGACGGATTGTCGAGCAGCGAGCGCAGATGATCGATGGTGTCGTACTCGCCGAGATCGCCCTCGAAGGGCACCGGCATCGTGTGTAGCAGCGGCACGCCGGCGCCCTTGCGCTTGGACGCGTTGCCGGTCACCGCCAGGGCGCCCAGGGTCATGCCGTGATAGGCGTTCTGGAAGTAGAGCACGTTGGTGCGGCCGGTCACCTTGCGGGCCAGCTTCAGGGCCGCCTCGACGGCGTTGGTGCCGGTCGGGCCGGTGAACTGGACCTTGTAGCGCAGGCCGCGCGGGGCGAGGATCACGCGCTCGAAGCGGCTCAGAAAATCCCGCTTGGCGGTGGTCGCCATGTCGAGCGCGTGGGTAATGCCGTCGCGCCGCAGGTAGTCGATCAGGAGCTCTTTGAAGACCGGATTGTTGTGGCCGTAGTTGACCGTGCCGGCGCCGCTGAAGAAGTCGATGTGCTCCCGCCCGGACTCGTCGTAGAGCCGCGAGCCGACGGCCCGTTCGAAGACCACGGGGAACTGCCGGCTGTAGGATCTGACTTCCGACTCCAGGGTGTTGAAGATCTCCATGGCTCCTCCTTCGTAAGCACCTCCACCTCTTGTGGTGCTCCCGCAGTCGGCCGGTGAGCCGCGCGGCGGAGTGGAGGACTCTAGCAAAAGTGTCACGGAATCCAGCCGGCCAGCACCTACGCTAGCGAGGAGACATGCGCATACTGCTGCTCCAGGGCTCGCCCTACATTCCATCGCTGGGGGGAGCCAACAAGGCCAACCGTCTGCTGCTCGAGCAGCTCGCGGCGCGTGGTCATGAATGCCATGCGGTGGGGACGGCGGGCTCCGGGCCGCCGGATGCCGCCGCGTTCCGCCACGCCGGAGTCGCCGTGGAGGCGGTGCTCGACGCGGCCTGTCTGCGCGAGCGGGCGGCGGCGCTGATCCGCTCTCTCGCGCCGGACTGCGTGCTGGTCTCCTCGGAGGACCCCGCCCAGATGCTCCTCGAAACCGCGGTCGAAGCCTCGCCGCGGGTCGTCTATCTCGCCCACACGACGCTCCATCTGCCGTTCGGACCGGACGGCTTCCTCGACTGTCCGGGCCGGACCGGCCTGCTGCGCCGCACCGCCGGCATCGTGGCGGTCAGCCGCTATGTGCAGGAGTACTTCCGGCGCTGGGCCGGTCTCAGCTCGACGCTGCTGCGTTTTCCGGTCTACGGCAGCGGACCCTATCCGGAGGTCCCCGTGCCCGGAGACGGCTCGCGCGGCTTCGTCACCCTGATCAACCCCTGTGCCGTCAAAGGGATCTCGATCTTCCTGGAGCTGGCCCGGCGGCTGCCCGAAGTCGCCTTCGCGGCCGTGCCGACCTGGGGGACGACGGCGGCGGACCGGGCGGCTCTGGAGGAGCAGTCCAACGTCCGTCTCCTGCCACCCGCGGCCGAGATCGACGACATCTTTGCGCAGACGCGTGTTCTTCTCGTTCCATCGCTGTGGGGAGAGGCGTTCGGGCAGGTGGCGGTCGAGGCCATGCTGCGGGGCATTCCGGTCCTGGCGAGCGACGCCGGCGGACTGCCCGAGGCGACGCTCGGCGTGGGCCCGGTGCTGCCGGTGCGGCCGATCCGCCGCTACGAGGAGCGTTTCGACGAGCGGAAGATCCCGGTCGCCGTGGTGCCGCCGCAGGACGTGGGGCCCTGGGAGTCGGCGCTCCGCGAGCTGCTCGGCGACCGCGTCCTGTATCGAAAGATCGCCGCCCAATCGCGGCAGGCGGCGCTCGGCTTTGTCGCCGGCTTCGGAATCGATCCCTTCGAAAGCTGGCTCACGGCGCTCACCGGCCGCCGGGAGAGCTTCTCCCGCGAGCGGTTGGCGTCCCTCGCGCACACCGCCCGCGGTATGAAGCAGGAGATCCGCGGACCGAGCGCAGGCTAGACTACGGCGGGGAGGATTCGATGAGCCGACGAGGAGTCATTCTGGGAGGAGCCCGCTGGACCGGAGCCGCTCTCGCCGTTTTTCTGGGGATCGCTAGTGCGCAGGCCGCGCCGCCTGGGGAGCTGAAGCAGGCCGTGCACGCCTACCGGGAGGCGCACGACCGGCAGATCGTCCAGGAGCTGGCGGACCTGGTGTCGCTGCGCAACGTGGCGTCCAATCGCGCCGACATCCAGAAGAACGCCGACGCCGTGCTGGCGCTGCTGCACCGTCACGGCATCGAGGGTCGCCTGCTGACCGCTGGCGACGCTCCGCCGGCTGTCTTCGCCGAGGTGCGCTCCCCTGGAGCGAAGCGCACCATCGTCTTCTACGCCCACTACGACGGCCAGCCCGCCGACGCCGCCGACTGGGGCGGCCAGGACCCCTGGAAATCGGTGCTGCGCACCGGTCCGCGCGGCCCGGAGACTAAAGACGTCGATCTCAAGGCCGTCCCGTCACCGCTCCCGGCGGAGTGGCGCCTCTACGGCCGTTCGACGAGCGACGACAAGGCGCCGATCGTCGCCGTGCTGGCCGCGCTCGACGCCCTGCGCGCCGCGGGCGTGCCGCCGTCGGTCAACATCAAGCTCTTTTTCGAGGGTGAGGAAGAGGCCGGCTCGCCGCACATCCGGGACCTCCTCGCCGCCCACGCCGACCTTCTCAAGGCCGACTGCTGGATCCTCGCCGACGGGCCGGTCCACCAGAGCCGCAAGCTGCAGGTCGTCTTCGGCGCCCGCGGCGCCACCGACGTCGAGATGACCGTCTACGGTCCGTCGCGCGCTCTGCACAGCGGCCACTACGGCAACTGGGCGCCGAACCCGGCTGCGCTCCTGGTGCAACTGCTCGCCAGCTTGCGCGGTCCGCACGGCGAGATCCTCATCGAGGGCTTCGACCGCGATGTCCGTCCGCTCACCGCCGGCGAGGCGCAGGCCGCCGCGGCCATGCCGCCGATCGAAGACGCCCTGCGCCAGGAGCTCGGGCTCGCCTGGACGGAAGGAGATCCAGCCGGAACCGGGCGCTTGCAGGACCTCATCATGCGCCCCGCGCTCAACCTGCGCGGCCTGCAATCGGCGCAGGTCGGCAAGGGAGCGCGCAACGCCATTCCGACCGAGGCGTCGGCCTCCATCGACTTCCGCCTCGTGCCCGACCAGACGCCGGAGCATGTCCGCGATCTGACCGAGGCGCATCTGAAGAAGCAGGGCTATTGGATCGTGCGCGAAGAGCCCGACGCGGCGACCCGCCTCGCCTATCCCCGCATCGTGCGCCTCGTCTGGGGAAGCGGCTATCCGGGAGCCCGTACCTCGATGGACCTGCCCGCCTCGCGCGCCGTGCTGGGAGCGATCGAGACGGGCTGGGGACCGGTGCTGCGCGTGCCCATGCTCGGCGGCAGCGTGCCACTCTACGTCTTCAACGAGATGACGAAGGCACCGGTGATCATTCTGCCGATCGCCAACCACGACAACAACCAGCACTCCGCCCACGAGAACCTGCGCCTGCAGAACCTGTGGGACGGCATCGAGGTCTACGCGGCCCTCTTCGCCAGGCTCCAGGAGTCGTGGCCGAAGGAACAGCGGCAATGACTTTCGACCTGCCGCAATCACTCGACATCCTCGGCCGCACGCCGGCCGTCCTCAGCAACCTGCTGCGCGGCACCGATGCTTCGTGGCACACAGCCAACGAGGGCCCCGGCACCTGGAGCCCCTATGACATCGTGGGCCATCTCATCCACGCGGACGAGACGGACTGGATCCCGCGTGCCCGGATGATTCTGGAGCACGGCGACGCCCGGCCGTTCGAGCCGTTCGACCGTTTTGGCCAGTTGGCCCGCTTCGCGGATCAGCCGCTCGGCCAGCTCCTCGACCGTTTCGCCGAGGTGCGGCGGGCCAGTCTCGAGACCGTCAGGGGCTGGCACCTGACCGACGCGCAACTGGCGCTGCCGGGCCGCCATCCGGAGCTTGGGCCGGTCCGCTTGCAGGAGCTTCTCGCGACCTGGGTCGTCCATGACTTCAATCACCTTGCCCAGATCTCCCGCGTCATGGCGAGGCAGTACAGCGAAGAAGTCGGCGTTTGGCGTGCGTACCTGTCCATTCTCAAAGATTGACGCGGTGGTCATGCCGAACCGGAGGAAAGTGGCTATTGCGGTGCGATGGCTCCGGGGCTAGCGTTCCGGGGATGAAAAACTTCTGGACGTGTTGTGTATTCTTTTTACTGTTGGGCTCGGCCGCCGCGCAGACCAACAGTCCACGCGACGGACAGCACGATTTCGACTTCGAGATCGGCACCTGGAAAACCCACCTGAAGCGCCTGGTGCATCCCCTCACCGGCTCGACCACCTGGGTGGAGTACGATGGCACGACCACCGTCCGCAAGGTTTTGAACGGACGCGCCAATCTGGTCGAGCTTGTCGTCGACGGCCCGGCGGGTCACATCGAAGCTCTCAGCCTGCGGCTCTACAACACGGAATCCCATCAGTGGAGTCTCAATTTTTCCGGTGGCGGCAGCGGGACCCTGAGCCAGCCGACGATCGGAGAGTTCAAGGACGGGCGCGGCGAGTTCTTCGACCAGGAGCTGCTGAACGGCCGGGCGATCCTGGTCCGCTTCGTCATCTCCGACATCACTCCGACGTCCTGCCATTTTGAGCAGTCCTTTTCAGCCGACGGCGGCAAGACCTGGGAGGTCAACTGGATTGCGGTCGACACCCGAAGAGGAGGAGCGGAATCTTGAAAGACGCAACGGCGGCCGGGTACGACCTCATCGCCGCCGAGTACGCCGCACACCTCGCGCGCGAGCTCGAAGCCAAGCCGTTCGATCGGGAGTTTCTCGACCGGTTCGCGAAGGCCGTGCTGGCCGGCGAGGTCCTGGATCTCGGCTGCGGACCGGGTCACGTCGGACGGTACCTGCACGAGCGCGGCGTCGCGGTCCGCGGGCTGGACCTCTCCGCGGAGATGGTCCGCATCTCCCGCGAGCTGAGCCCCGCCATCGAATTCCAGCAGGGCGACATGCGAGAGCTGCCGTTCCCGGACGAGAGCTTTGCTGGAGTCGTCGCCTTCTACTCGATCATCCATCTCGACCCCGCAGACCTTGAGCCTGTATTCAAGGAGCTGCTGCGAGTCCTCCTCCCTGGCGGGCTCCTCGCCCTGACCTTTCACATCGGGAGCGAAGTCCGGCACATCGAGGAGCTGTGGGGAGTCAAGACCAGCCTGGACTTTGTCTTCTTCGAGCCCACCCAGATCGACAGCGTCTTGCGCACCGCGGGCTTCGAGGTCATCGAGTCGTCCGAGCGGGCGCCGTATGAGCCGTCCGTGGAAGCCCAAACCCACCGGTGCTACATGGTGGCAAGGCGCGCGGGGAGCGAAAGTCGATGAGGCATAGCCCCGGCCGGAAGCGCCGGCCGGGGATGAGGAGCGGGCTACCGGAGTCCCATCTCTTCCAGGGAACGGGCGACCAGAACCTGCTCGGCGATCTGGTTCAAGCGCTCGACCGAGCGGATCCCCTGCACCCGCTGCTTGACGTCGTCCGAGAGCGGGCCGAAGCGGACTCCGAGCAAGCGCAGAAGAGTCTCCTGGACACCCTGCTCTCGCCCTTGTTCTCGTCCTTGCTCCTGTCCTTCCTTCCTGAGTTGGTCTGCCCAGGTCAATCTCATCGCTCGAACCTCCTTCGCATGGATCAGCTCTGGCCAAGGGCGCGGCGGACGGCTTGGGCGAGGCGGCGGATGCCTTCTTCGATGCGGTCGGGGGTGAAGCTGGCGAAGCTGAGGCGGAGGCAGTGGTCAGCGTGGTGGCCGTTGCCGGCGGCGAAGGCGGCGCCGGGGCAGAAGGCGACTTTTTCGATCTCGACGGCGGAGCGGAGCAACTCGGTGGCGTTGAGCTCCGGGGGCAGCTCGAGCCAGAGGAACATGCCGCCGGTCGGCACGTTCCAGCGACTGCCTGGGGGGAAGTGCTCGGCGAGCGCCCGCAGGAGAGCCTGGCGGCGCTCGCGGTAGGCGGCGCGGACGCGCGCGAGGTGCGCCGGCAGGTGGCCGGCTTCGAGATAGGCGGCGGCAAGATTCTGGCTCAGCGTGGAGGTGTCGATGTCGTTGCCCTGCTTGAGCACCTGGAGGCGGGGCATGAGGTCTTCCGGCATGACGATCCAGCCGATGCGGAGCGAAGGGGCCAGGAGCTTCGAGAACGAGCCCAGGTAGATCACCCAGCGGTCGTCGAACGAGCGCACGGCCGGCGGCGCCTCGCCGGTGGAGCCGTTCTCTCCGGCGTAGAGGTCATCGCCGAGGAAGCCGTAGGCGTCGTCCTCCAGGACGGGGACCTCGTAGCGCCGGGCGATCTCCGCCAGGCGGCGGCGCTGGTCCACGCCGAGGCTGACGCCGAGCGGGTTGTGCGCCGTCGGGATGGTGTAGAGGAACGCCGGCCGGGCGCCGGCCGCGAGGCGCGCCTCGACGGCGTCGAGGTCGAGGCCACCCGAGGCGTCGCCGGGCATCGCGAGCAGCTCCGGCAGGAACTTGCGCAGCGAGCTGAGGACGCACTCGTAGACCGTCCGCTCGATCATCACCTGGCCGCCGGGATCGAGCAGCAGATGCGCGAGGAGGTCGAATGCCTGTTGGGAGCCGCCGGTGAGGAAGACCTGCTCCGGCGTGCAGGTCACGCCACGGCGCGCCATCATGCCGGCGATGTGGGTTTTCAGCGACGGTGAGGGCACACCGTATTGCAGGCTCTCCGGCCTGCGGGTCAGCAGGTCGGTGGCCACCCGCGACAGATCGCCGGCGGGGAAGAGATCGTCGGCCGGGAGGCCGATGGCGAAGGAGATCACGCCGGGACGGAGAGCCAGGTCGAAGACTTCGCGGAGGATCACCGGTCCGCTCACCGCGGCTCCCTTGGCGAGACGGATCGTCGTCTGAACGGGGGGCGAAGTCGTCGGAGTTGTCACCGGGAAGATCTCTCGTGGCCGCACGGCTGTTGCGGCCCGAGTATACACTGCGGGCCGTGCGGAACGAGCCGGCGCAACCTTCTGGAGAACCTCCTGGAGAATCGCCTGGAGCACCGCCCCGCCGCGGCTCGCTCGGCGAGGTGGCCCTGCTCTTTCTGAAGCTGGGCACCATCGCTTTCGGCGGGCCGGCGGCGCACATCGCGATGATGGAGGACGAGGTGGTGCGGCGGCGCGGTTGGCTGACGCGCGAAGCGTTCCTCGATCTGCTCGCCGCGGCGAGCCTGATCCCGGGGCCGAGCTCGACCGAGCTCGCGATCTACATCGGCCACGACCAGGCCGGCTGGCCGGGGCTTCTCGCGGGCGGTGTCTGCTTCATCCTGCCGGCGGCGTTGATCGTCGCGGCGCTGGCCTGGGCCTACGTGCGGTTCGGCGCGCTGCCGGCGGTGGTCGGGATTCTCTACGGCGTCAAGCCGGTGGTGATCGCGGTGGTGGCGCAAGCGCTGTGGGGGATGGCGCGGACGGCGGTCAAGACGTGGTGGCTGGCCCTGCTCGGCGCCGCGGCGGTCGTGGCGACGCTGCTCGGCGCGGACCAACTGGCGATTCTGGTGGGTGCGGGCGTCCTGTCCGCGCTGGTCTGGAAACTGGGTCGCGGGATGACCCCGGGCGCCCTGGGAGTGGTGCCGTTCGGTCTCTGGCCGCTGTTTTCGGTTTTTCTGAAGATCGGCGCGGTGCTCTTCGGCAGCGGTTACGTGCTGCTCGCCTTCCTGCGTGCCGACCTGGTCGACCGGCTCCACTGGCTGACCGAGCGGCAACTGCTCGACGCGGTGGCGATCGGCCAGGTGACGCCGGGGCCGGTGTTCACCACCGCCACCTTCATCGGCTACCTGCTCGGCCGCGGCCCCGGCGCCCTGGTGGCGACGGTGGCGATCTTCCTGCCCGGCTTCCTGCTGGTCGCGGTCAGCGGTCCGCTCATCCCGCGCCTGCGCCGGTCGGCGCTCGCCGGCGCGGCTCTCGACGGCATCGTTGTCGCCTCGCTGGGTCTGATGCTCGTCGTCGCGCTGCACCTGGCGCGCGCCGCGCTGGTCGATCCGCTGACCATCGGGATCGCCATTCTGAGCGGCGTCGCCCTGTTGCGTTTTCGCATCAACGCGTCCTGGCTGGTCGGCGCGGCGGCGCTCCTCGGACTGGCCAGATTTTATTAAAAACTGATCGATCGCAAGGGCTAGCGAAGCTTGATTACCGGCGCGCTGGCGGTTAAGCTTGCCTGCTCTTTTTTTGCTTTCGGTCCTTCTCGATCACTCTCATGAATCCGCACGACATCGAGTTTATCTATGAGCTGTCGCCGATGCAGCAGGCGATGCTCTTCCATACCGTGTACTCCCCCGGCTCGGGGGTCTATGTCCTGCAGACCAGCCTGCGGCTGACCGGCCGTCTCGACGTCGCCGCGTTCGAGCGCGCCTGGCGACATGTGGCCGCGCGGCACGGCATCCTGCGCTCGGCGTTTTTCTGGGAAGAGCTGGAGAAGCCGGTGCAGGTGGTCTATCGGAAGATCGACCTGGAGGTGGCGCGCCTGTCGTGGAGCGACCTCTCCGCTGCGCCGGCCGATCAGGAGCGAGTGCAGCGGGAACGGCTGGAGCGGTTCCTGGTGGCGGACCGGGAGCGCGGTTTCGATCTCGGCGCGGCGCCGCTGATGCGCGTGGCCCTCATCGAGCTCGGCGCGGACGTGCATCAGCTCGTCTGGACGCTTCACCATCTGGTGGTCGACGGCTGGTCGCAGGGGCTGTTGCTGCGCGAGCTGTTCACCTCCTACGCAGAGCTGGCCGCCGGCCGGGAGCCCGCCCTGGCGCCGGCCGGGAGCTTCCGGGACTACATCGGCTGGCTGCACCGGCAGGACATGGCGGCGGCGGAGGCTTTCTGGCGGCAGAGCCTCGCCGGTCTCACCGCGCCGACCCTGATCGTGCCGGGGGCGGCCGCTGACGGAGAGGCGGACGCTCCCACCCACCACGAGGCGCGGCGCTGGGAGGTCCGGCTGCCCCCGGAGGTCACCGAGGCGCTGAGCGAGACGGCGCGGCGCAAGCGCCTGACGCTGAACACCCTGGTGCAGGGGGCCTGGGCGCTGGTGCTGGCGCAGCGCGCGGGTGGCGAGGACGCGGTCTTCGGCGCCACGGTCGCCGGCCGGCCGGCCGACCTGCCGGGCGTCGGATCGATCGTCGGGCCGTTCATCAACACCCTGCCGGTCCGCATCACGGTGCGCCCGGAGCGGCGGTTGTGGCAGTGGCTGGCGGAGGTCCAGGACCTCCAGGCGGACCTGCGGCGCTATGAGCATTCTCCCCTGGTCGACGTGCAGCGGTGGAGCGGTCTGCCGGCCCGCATGCCGCTGTTCGATCACATCGTGGTGTTCGAGAACCTGGCGCTGGCCGGCGATGCCGGTGACGCCGCCGATTCTGGTACCGCTTTAGTATTGCCAGGCCTCGACATTGCCGAAGAGGCGGCGAGCACACTCACCAACTATCCGCTGAACGTCATCGTCCTTCCGGGGCGCGAGCTGACCCTCTCGCTCCTCTACGACGCCGAGCGCCTCGCGGCGCCGGAGGTGGCGCGGCTGGCGGAGCGCCTGGCCGGAGTGCTGCGAGCTTTCGCGGTGAGCGACGAGGGGACGGACCCGCGCCTGGCGGATCTGCCGCTGCTCCTGCCCGGCGAACGGCAGCAGGCGCTCGTCGAGTGGAACGACACGCGGAGCGACTTCCCGCGCGAGGCGAGCCTGCCCGAGCTGTTCGCGGCGGTGGCCGCCACGACGCCGGACGCTCCGGCGGTGATCGGCGCCGAGGGAGCCGTCTGGAGCTATCGCCGGCTGGACGCGGCGTCGAGCCGTCTGGCGCGGCGCCTGCGCGCGCTGGGAGTGGGCCTCGAGACGGCGGTGGGGATCGCCATGGAGCGGTCTCCGGAGCTGATCGTGGGCACCCTGGCGATCCTCAAGGCCGGCGGCGTCTACGTGCCGCTCGACGTCAGCTATCCCGACGAGCGCATCGCCTTCATGCTGGCGGACACCGGAGCAGAGATCGTGCTGGCGGAGGGCCAGGCGCGGGAACGGCTGGCGGGGCGGGCACGGTTGGTGGAGGTAGAAGAAGAAACTGACAAGGACGTCAAGGACCTCAAGGACAGCAAGGACGAAAAGAGTTGGATTCCGGCGGCGAGCCTGGCTTATGTGATCTACACCTCGGGGTCCACCGGGCGGCCGAAGGGCGTGGGGGTGACGCACCGGGCGATTGTGCGGCTGGTGCGCGAGACCAATTATGTGCGGCTCGGACCGGGGGAGCGCACGGGGCAGGTGGCCAACATCAGCTTCGACGCGGCCACCTACGAGATCTGGGGCGCGCTGCTCACCGGCGCCGCGATGGTCGTGGTGCCGCGCGAGGTGGTGCTGTCGCCGGCCGCGTTCGCCGCGGCGATCCGCGAGCGCGGCATCACCTCCATGTTCCTCACCTCGGCACTGTTCACCCGCATGGCGCGCGAAGAGCCGGACGCCTTCGCGGCGATGAGCGAGCTGCTGGTCGGTGGCGAGGCGGTCGATCCCGGCGCGGCGCGGACGGTGCTCGCCGGCCGGCCGCCGCGGCGGCTGCTCAACGGCTACGGACCCACCGAGAGCACCACCTTCGCCACCTGGCATCCGATCCGCGAAGCACCGGACGGCTCAGGCATTCCGATCGGCCGGGCGCTCGCCAACACGTCGCTCCATGTGCTCGACCGCCGGCACGCGCCGGTGCCGCCGGGGACGGCGGGCGAGCTGTGCATCGGCGGCGACGGCCTGGCGCGCGGCTATCTGAACCGGCCGGAGCTGACGGCGGAGCGGTTCATCCCGGATTTCCTGGGGAACGGCGAGCGCCTGTACCGCACCGGCGACCTGGTGCGGCAGCGGCCGGACGGCGTGATCGAGTTCCTCAGCCGCCTGGACCAGCAGGTCAAGATCCGCGGCTTCCGCATCGAGCCGGGGGAGATCGAGGCCGTGCTGTCCGGCCATCCGGAGGTCCGCGAGTGCGCGGTGGTCGCGAATGTCGTGAGCGGCGGCGATGCGCGCCTGGTGGCCTATGTCGTCGGCGGCGAGGCGCCGCTGCGCGCCTGGCTCCAGGAGCGGCTGCCCGACTACATGGTGCCTTCGGCCTTCGTCTATCTCGACGCGTTGCCGTTGACCGCCAACGGCAAGCTGGACCGCAAGGCCCTGCGGGCGCCGGAGCAGGCCGCCGGGGGCGAGGCGGTGGAGGGCTTCGCGGCGCCGGCCGATCCGACCACCGAGCTCTTGGCGGACATCTGGGCCGAGGTGCTGGGGCTCGCGCGGGTCGGCATCCACGACGATTTCTTCGCGCTCGGCGGCCACTCGCTCCTCGCGACGCAGGTGGCCTCGCGCATTCGCAGCGTGCTGGGAGTCGAGCTGCCGCTGCGCCTCCTCTTCGAGGCGCCGACGCTCGCCGGGCTGGCGCACGCGGTCCGCGAGCACCGGGGCGGCCACCCGGCGCCGCCGCTCGTCCCCGTGCCGCGCGGGCTTCCGGGACAAGAGTTGCTGCTCTCCTTCGCGCAGCAGCGCCTCTGGCTGATCGACCAGCTCGTGCCCGGCAGCCCGGCCTACAACATGCCGGCCGCGGTGCGCCTCAGCGGCGAGCTGGCGGTGGATCGCCTGGCCGCGGTGTTCGCCGCGGTGATCCGGCGGCACGAGGCGCTGCGCACCCGGTTCGCCGCCAAGGAAGGGCGGCCGGTGCAGGTCATCGCGTCGCTCGACGCCGCCTTCCGGCCGGACCTACCGGTCGTCGATCTGGCGGGTTTGCCGGAGGCGACGCGGGAGGCGGCCGCCCTGGTCCTCGCCCGCGAGGAAGCCCGGCGGCCGTTCGACCTCGGTCAGGGTCCTCTGTTGCGCCTAACCCTGGTGCGCCTGGCGGCCGGTGAGCACCTGCTGCTGATGACGCTGCACCACATCGTTTCCGACGGCTGGTCGATGGGTGTGCTGCTGCGCGAGATCGGCGCCTTGAGCGGTCCGGCGGGGGGCTCGATCCTGCCGGAACTGCCGATCCAGTACGCGGACTTCGCCGTCTGGCAGCGGAGCTGGCTCCAGGGCGAAGCGCTGGCGGAGCAGGTGGACTGGTGGCGCGAGGAGCTGGCCGGCGTGCCGGCCACCCTCGACCTGCCGCTCGACCGTCTGCGCTCGCCGTTCCAGAGTGACCGGGCGGGCGCCGTGCCGGTCGTCCTCCCGCGGGAGCTGATGGAGCCGGTCCGCGAGCTGGCGCGGCGCGAAGGGGCGACGCCGTTCATGATCCTCCTCGCGGTCTTCCAGACGCTCTTGCGCCGCATGGGAGCCCAGGAGGACGTGACGGTGGGCACGCCGGTCGCGAACCGCAACCGGATCGAGACCGAAAACCTGATCGGATTCTTCGTCAACACCCTGGTGCTGCGCGGCCGCTTCGGCGGCGACCTGACGGTCCTGGACCTGCTGGTGCAGACCCGGGAGGCGTCTCTGGGCGCCTTCGGTCATCAGGACGTGCCGTTCGAAAAGCTTGTCGAAGAGCTCGTGCCGCAACGAAACCCGCTCGTCTCGCCGCTCTTCCAGGTGTTCTTCAGCGTGCAGACCGCGCCGCCGGAGCGGCTGGTGGTTCCCGGTCTGATCCTGGAGCCGGTCGCCTTGCAGGCGAGCCATGCGCTGTTCGATCTCAGCCTCGATCTCGCCGACCGCGACGGCGTCTTGAGCGGCGGCCTCGAATTCCGCAGCGACCTTTTCGACCACACCACCGCCGCGCGGCTCCGGGCGGGTCTCGAGCACCTGCTGCGCGGTCTCCTGGCGGTGCCGGAGAGCCGGGTGGCGGAGCTGCCTCTCCTCGGCGAGGGCGAGCGGCACCAGATCCAACGCGAGTGGAATGAGAACGCTGCCTTGGCGGTCGAAAGCGCCTCGCTCGTCCCCCTCTTCGAGGGCTGGGCGGACCGCGCGCCGGACGCGCCGGCGCTCGCCGAGGGGGCTGCCGGCGGCCGGCGCTTCACCTATCGCGAGCTCGACCGCTGGGCGAACCGTCTGGCGCACCGCCTGCGCCGGCTCGGCGTCGGCTGGGAGACGCGGGTGGCCGTGCTGGTCGAGCGCTCGCCCGAGCTGATCGCGGCGATGCTCGGCATCCTCAAGGCGGGCGGTGTCTACGTGCCGCTCGATCCCGCTTACCCGCGAGAGCGTCTGGCGGTGATGCTGGAAGATTCGGAGGCGCCGGTCCTGATCACCCAGGAGCGGCTGGTCGGCCGGCTGTCCGTCCTGCAAAGCGCCGCTCCGAGGATCGTCTCCCTCGATGCCCCGGGCCTGGATCTGGAGTCCGAGAGCCCCGAGCGGCTGCCGGACGGCGCGCCCGAGCCGGACCAACTCGCCTACGTCATCTTCACCTCCGGCTCGACCGGCCGGCCGAAGGGGGTGATGGGCTCCCACGGCGCGCTCGCCCGCTATGCGGTCGCGGTGCGGCCGGTGTATCGCGTGCAGCCGGGCGAGCGCATCCTCCAGTTCTGCTCGATCAGCTTCGACACCAGCCTGGAGGAGATCTCCATCGCTCTCGGCGGCGGTGGCGAGCTGGTGCTGCGGACCGACGCGATGCTGGAGTCTCCCGCGGGGTTCCTGGCGGCCTGCGGCGAGCAGGCGATCAACGTGCTCAGCCTGCCCACCGCCTACTGGCACGAGGTCGCGGCGAAGCTGGAGGTGGAGCGGCTCGCCCTGCCGGCCGCCCTGCGCCTGGTCATCATCGGCGGTGAGCGCGCCCTGCCCGAGCGCGTCGCGGCCTGGCGCCGGCATGTGGCGGCCGGCGGCCCGCGGCTGCTCAACTCCTACGGCCTGACCGAATCGACCATCGTCTCCACCGCCTGGCCGGTGGACCAGCCGTCGGCGGCGGAGGCGCGGGGTGAGGTCTCGATCGGCCGCGCCATCCCGGAGACCGAGCTGTACCTGCTGGGCGAGGACGAGGAGATCCTGCCGATCGGCGTGCCGGGCGAGCTGTTCATCGGCGGCACGCTCCTCGCCCGCGGTTATCTGAAACGCCCGGACCTCACCGCCGAACGCTTCGTGCCGCATCCGTTCTCCGATGCTCCGGGAGAGCGCCTCTACCGCACCGGCGACCTTGCGCGGGCGCTCCCCGACGGCGCCCTGGAGCTGCTCGGCCGCGGCGACGCCCAGGTCAAGGTGCGCGGCTACCGCATCGAGCTGACCGAGATCGAGTCGCGCCTCCTCCAGCACCCGGGCATCGAGTCGGCCGTCGTCACCGTCCGCGAGGACCAGCCGGGCGTCAAGCAGATCGTCGGCCATGTGGTGCCGCGGCAGGAGCCCGGCCCGGACCCCGCCGGCCTGCGCGCCTTCGTCCGCGAGGCGCTGCCCGATTACATGGTGCCGGGCGCCTTCGTCGTCCTCGCCGCGCTGCCGCTCACGCCGAACGGCAAAGTCGACCGCCGCGCCCTGCCGGCGCCGGAGCGGCAGGACGAGGAGACGGTCGAGCACGAGCGGCCGGCTGATCCGGTCGAGGCCCTGCTGGTGGACATCTGGGCCGAGGTGCTGGGGGTCGGCCGGGTGGGCGTCCGCGAGGACTTCTTCACCCTGGGCGGCCACTCGCTCCTGGCGACCCAGGTGGTGTCGCGCGTCCGCGCCGCCCTGGACGTCGAGCTGCCGCTGCGCAAGCTGTTCGAGGCGCCCACCGTGGCCGAGCTGGCCGAGGCCGTGCGCGCCGTGCGCGGGGACGCGACGGCCCAGGCACCGCCGCTCGCGGTGATCGCCGCGAGCGCCGACACGGCCGACGACGCCGATCGGGCCGAGCCGCCGCTCTCCTTCGCCCAGCAGCGCCTCTGGCTGATCGACCAGCTCGAGCCGGACAGCCCGGTCTACAACATCCCGTCCGCCGTGCGCCTGGCCGGAGACCTGTCGGTGCCCCTCCTGGAGCGGATCTTCGCCGAGGTGGTGCGGCGCCACGAGGCATTGCGCACCACCTTCTCCGCCCAGGCCGGCCAGCCGGTGCAGGTGATCCATCCGCCGGAAGCGCCGGTCATTCCTCTCGCCGACTTGTCGTCCCTGCCCGCCGCGGTGCGGGACGGCGAGGCGGCGGCCCTCGTGCGGATGGAAGCCGCGCAGCCTTTCGACCTGCGCCGCGGACCGCTGCTCCGCCTCCGCCTGATGCGGCTGGATGCTCGCGATCACGTTCTGCTGATGACGATGCACCACATCATCTCGGACGGCTGGTCGATGGGCGTGCTGCTCCGCGAGGTCGGCAGCCTGTACGCGGCCTTCGCGGCAGGCCGGCCGTCCCCCCTGCCGGAGCTGCCGTTGCAGTACGCCGACTTCGCCGTCTGGCAGCGGGGCTGGCTCCAGGGCGCGACCCTGGAGGCCCAGCTCGCCTTCTGGCGCGAAGAGCTGGCCGGCGCGCCGGTGGTGCTCGATCTGCCCACCGACCGGCCGCGCCCGGCGGTGCAGACCTCGCGCGGCGCCGCGCGCCCCCTGACCCTGCCGCCGGGCGTGTCGGCGGCGGTGTCGGCGCTCGGCCGGCGCGCGGGCGCGACGCCGTTCATGGTCCTCCTCGCCGCCTGGGGGCTGACCCTCGGCCGCCACGCGGCGTTTCCGGCGATGGACGATCTGCTGATCGGCTCGCCCATCGCCGGCCGCAACCGGCGGGAGATCGAGGACCTGATCGGCTTCTTCGTCAACACCCTGGTGCTGCGCATTGATAGCCGGGGGGGCCGCGGCGCTCCCAGCTTCGCGGAGCTGCTGGCGCGGGTGCGCCGCGCCGCGCTCGGCGCCTTCGGTCATCAGGACCTGCCGTTCGAGCGCCTCGTCGAGGAGCTGGTGCCGGCGCGCGACCTGTCGCGCTCGCCGCTGTTCCAGGCGCTGTTCGTGTTGCAGAACGCGCCCGAGCGGAGCGTCAACCTGCCGGGGCTGACGCTCTCTCCGGTCACCCTGGAGAACGAGGTGGCGAAGTTCGACCTGACGCTGGCTCTGGCGGAAACCGGTGAGGGCTTCATCGGCGCGCTGGAGCACAACACCGACCTCTTCGACAGCACCACGGCGATGCGCCTGCTGGCCCGCTTCGCGGTCCTCCTGGAAGCTGCTGCCAGCGATCCGGAGCGCGGCATCGGGGATCTGCCGCTGCTCCAGCCGGCCGAGCGCCACCAGGCGCTCGCCGAGTGGAACGACGCGGTGACCGCCTTCCCGCGGGAAGAGAGTCTGGCGGAGCTGTTCGCGGCGGTGGCGCTCGCGCAGCCGGACGCTGCTGCGGTGATCACCGACGACGAGACGTGGAGCTACCAGCGCCTGGACGAAGCGTCAGACCGGCTCGCCGGCCGGCTGGCGGCGCTCGGCGCGGGCCTCGAAACCGCGGTGGGCATCTGCATGGAGCGTTCGGCGGAGCTGATCGTGGGCGTGCTCGCGATCGTGAAGGCCGGCGGTGTGTACGTGCCGCTCGATCCCGGCTACCCGGATGAGCGGCTCGACTTCATGCTGGCCGACACCGGCGCGGAGGTCGTGCTGGTGCATGAGCGCACGCGGGAGCGGATGGCGGGGCGGGGTGGGGTGGTGGCGCTGGAAGCGAAAGACAAGGACAGCAAGGACCTCAAGGACCTCAAGGACGAAAAGAAAAGGATTCCGGCGGCGAGCCTGGCGTATGTGATTTATACCTCGGGCTCGACGGGGCGGCCGAAGGGGGTGGCGGTGCCGCAGCGGGCGGTGGCGCGGCTGGTGCTCGCGACCAATTATGTGAAGCTCGGGCCGGGCGACCGCACGGGGCATGTGGCCAACATCAGCTTCGACGCGGCGACCTATGAGATCTGGGGCGCTCTGCTGACTGGTGCGGCGGTGGTGGTGATTCCTCGCGAGGTGGTGCTGTCGCCGGCGGATTTCTCCCGGCGGCTCTGCGAGCAGGCGGTTACCTCCATGTTCCTCACCTCGGCGCTGTTCACCCGCATGGCGCGCGAGGCGCCGGACGCCTTCGCGTCGATGCGCGAGCTGTTGGTGGGCGGCGAGGCAGTCGATCCGGCGGCGGCGCGGGCGGTGCTCTCCGGCCGGCCGCCGCAACGCCTGCTGAACGGCTATGGACCGACCGAGAGCACGACCTTCGCGGCATGGCATCCGATCCGCGCGGTGGCGGCAGGTGCGACCACGGTGCCGATCGGCCGGCCGCTGGCGAATACGACGCTCTACGTGGTCGATCGTGCCCACACCCCGGTGCCTCCCGGCGCGGTCGGCGAGCTGTGCATTGGGGGCGACGGGCTGGCGCGCGGCTATCTGAACCGGCCGGAGCTGACGGCGGAGCGGTTCGTTCCCGATCCTCTGGGAGACGGTGAGCGGCTCTACCGCAGCGGCGACCTGGTGCGGCAGCGGCCGGACGGTGCGATCGAGTATCTCGGCCGGCTCGACAATCAGGTGAAGATTCGCGGCTTCCGCATCGAGCCGGGGGAGATCGAAGCCGTCCTCGCCGGACATCCGGACGTCCGGGAGTGCGCGGTGGTTGTCAACACCGACAAACCCGGCGAGATCCGCCTGATCGCGTACGCCGCGGCCCGGGAAGATCGGCCCGTCCGCACGGCGGAATTGCGGAGCTGGCTCCAG
>Ga0134124_10000135_pt1 | contig 67497 bp, 51 predicted proteins | sample KB304_FD_96880 | JGI IMG/M metagenome (GOLD analysis project Ga0134124, IMG submission 96880) | Terrestrial soil microbial communities without Nitrogen fertilizer from Kellogg Biological Station, Michigan, USA - KB3-0-4 | ecosystem: Environmental > Terrestrial > Soil > Unclassified ...
CTGCGGACGAAAGACCGCGGACTCCAGCGGCGCCTTGTCCTTTATCCCTGGGTCGCCGCCGTACTCCTCGATTTGTTGACGATGAATGCCCAGAATTTCCGCGACCGTAAGGTAAATGCGCTCAGCCACCTATTTGGCCAGCTTCGCGTAGAATTGCCGAACTTTTCATTCGAACGTTGATACGCTTCCATCACTTCGGGCCGCACCATCTGCCGGGATGGCACAACATTTCGAATGTAATGTTCGATCGCCTTCTCTAGCAGATACCGCTGTGACTGCCCGTGCTGCTTCGCAACCTGCACAAATTCCTTGTAAAGCGCGGCATCAATGGCCGGTCCAATTTTCACGGTGCTGGATTTGCTCGCCATGCCGCTCCCCTCCAGAAACCCGATTTCGGGTGCCGGACTTCTGCTTTTTTTCTTGTGCTTTAATCGATCCGCAGTCCAGATTCGAAGTCCCAGAGATGATCGTGAGACCCTTTTGATTAATCCCCTCATGTTATCGTTGTGCGTTCTATACCTAACCTCCGCCGAACCGCTCTGCTACATTTGGCTTTGTGCCCGCGCAAACTCCACGATAAGTCTTGTCCTTGCCACACATACGCAAAACACCGGGGGTGGGGGGTACCCCTCTCTCGCGTTCTCCCCATCGCCATCTGGTCCTTGAACCTGGTGCTATAATTTCCAATCCTTGTATGTCTAAACTCGCGCCAGATACGACCGCTCTCCCTCCCGAAGTCCTGGCCAAATATGAGCCGGTTATCGGCCTGGAAGTTCACGTCCAGTTGCTCACCAATACCAAGATCTTCTGCGCCTGCTCCACCCGCTTCGGTGACGCCCCCAACGCTAATACCTGCCCGGTCTGCCTGGGCCTCCCCGGCACCCTCCCGGTCCTCAACAAGCGGGTCATCGAAATGGCTGTGCGCGCCTCCCTGGCTTTGAACTGCACCGTGCATGAGCATTCACGATTCGCTCGCAAGAACTATTTCTACCCGGACCTGCCCAAGGGCTACCAGATTTCGCAATACGAGCTGCCGCTGGCCACCGAAGGCTGGGTGGAGATCGAGCTGGCCGGAGCGAGAAAGCGCATCGGCATTACCCGCCTGCACGTTGAAGAAGACGCCGCCAAGAATCTGCACGAGGGCCTGGCACACTCCGACGTGAAGGCGTACATCGACTACAACCGCTGCGGCTCGCCGCTCGCCGAGATCGTTTCCGAACCGGACATGCGCACGTCCGAAGAGGCCTACGCCTACCTCACCACGCTGCGTCAGATCCTGCTCTACACCGGCGTCAGCGACTGCAACATGGAAGAGGGCTCGCTCCGCTGCGACGCCAACGTGAGCGTGCGTCCGCGCGGCACCCAGCAATTTGGCACCAAGGTCGAAGTCAAAAACCTGAACTCATTCCGCTTTCTGCAGAAGGCGCTGGAATACGAAATCGAGCGCCACATCGGCGTTATCGAAAACGGTGGCCGCATTTCCCAGGAAACTCGCCTCTGGAACCAGGCCGAAGGCCACACTGTCTCGATGCGCTCGAAGGAAAAGGCTCACGACTACCGGTATTTCCCCGAGCCGGATCTGCTACCCGTGCACGTCAGCTCCGCATGGCGCGAGGAAATCCGCCGCTCCGTGCCGGAACTTCCAGAAGCGAAGCGCACGCGCTTTGTCACCGCCTACGGCATCACGCCCTATGACGCCGAAGTCCTCACCTCCACGCAAGCACGCGCCGATTATTTCGAGGCGGTCACCAAAGCCGGCGGCTCCGGCAAGAACGCCGCGAACTGGATGCAGACCGAACTGCTTCGCCGTCTGAACGATTCCGGCAAGGAGATCGAAGCGAGTCCTGTTACGCCCGCAGCCCTCGCAGAGCTGCTGAGGCTCGTAGAATCCGGCCAGATCACCGGAAACATCGGGAAGAGGGTCTTCGCCACGATGTTTGAAAGTGGCCGCGGCGCGGCTGAGATCGTTGCCGCGGAAGGGCTCGCGCAGATCAGCGACACTTCTGCGATCGAACAAGCGGCCCGCGAGGTGATCGAGAAATATTCTGACAACGTCGCCAAGTTCCGCAGCGGCAACGAAGGCGTCTTTAAATTTTTCGTTGGCCAGGTAATGAAAGCCACACGCGGCCAGGCCAATCCCCAAGCGGTAAACGACATCGTGCGTAAACTGCTGGCGCAATAAGTTTCACCGAGGTGATTCGTGCTCAAGATCGGCGACAAAGCTCCGGATTTCACTTTGAAAACGGATGAAGGCGGCGAACTCTCACTGAAAGCCTACAAAGGCAAGCGTGTCGTCCTGTTTTTCTTTCCCAAAGCTAATACTCCCGGTTGAACGACCGAAGCGTCCGAGTTTCGTGACGCAAAGAAGGACTTCGACAAGCTAGGTCTAGCGATCATCGGCGCCAGCGGCGATCCCGAAAAGGCGCTCGCAAGTTTCCGTGCGAAGCAGAAACTAAATTTTCCGCTGGTCGGCGATCCCGGCCACAAAATGCTGGAATCTTATGGCGTCTGGCGCACCAAGAAATTCATGGGCCGCTCTTTCACCGGCATTGTGCGCAGCACCTTCCTCATCGGCGCGGACGGCAAGATCGAGCAAATGTGGGATCAGGTAAAAGTGAAAGGCCACGTCACCGCGGTCCTCGCCGCCGCTGATCGCTAGAAAGCTACAGACGTTGCGAGTCCGTCGGCAAAAACTGCGGCGCGATCCACGTCGCTGAATCGATGGACGATCGTCAGTTGATTGCGATGACCGCACGCGTGGTAAACGCAAAGCGCGTTTCGGCCGGGAACACGACTTCCTTCTTTCCCGTCGCGGCGGCGCCTGCGGTACCCGCACCGGCTCCCGCCAGGCCGCCAATCAACGCGCCCTTGCCACCGCCGGCCAAGCCGCCGATCAGCGCACCGGCTCCCGCGCCGCCTCCGATGAAGGCCGTGTCGCGTCCGCCTTTGCCGCCCATCGTTTTTCCTGCAAGGCTGGTAGAAACCGCGTAGCTCTTACCTCGAACAGTGACGCGCGTGAGCCGCAGCCAAAGTTTCGCGGGCGTGGAGAGCCGGCCGGAAGCTTGCACGCTGCTCACCACCAGCCGCGCAGAAGCGCCCTTCGGGATTACCACGCGGCCATTGGCGGTCACGTCGTGCGATACGACTCCGCTCAGCGTTTGTCCGACCGCAGCAGTCTTCGAGTTGATGGACTGATTGATCGTCACGTCAATCGGAGTGCCGGCAGGAACCGAAGCCGCGGCCAGCGAAATAACGGGAAACGCAATCAGGGATGCGAGTATCGGGAAAATTCTACGGGTTGCAGTATTCATCTCCGTCACCTCAGTGCAGGAAGCACTGTCGTTTCAGAATACCAGAAGAGATGAGCGGCAGTGTGAACCAGAGACAAACGGTAAATGACGAGCGGAGTTAAAGTTGTGCATGCAGCTCGTCGCTGCCGGTTGCGGTTGGTTCGATGTAGAGGTTGTCGATAAGGCGGGTCTTGCCGAAAAACGCGGCAAGCAAAATGTAACAGGGACGCGAAATGCGGGTGACCGGCTCGAACGATTCCGCATCGACCACCTCGGCGTAATCCAGCACAGCCAGGGGTTCGGCGGACAGAACTTTTCGGATGACGGATTGCAGTTGCAGCGCGTCGCGCGTGCCGGAATGGATTTCGTCGCGGGCACCGGCGAGCGCGCGATGCAGCACCGTCGCCGTTTTGCGCTCGTCGGTGCTGAGGTAGACGTTGCGAGACGACAGAGCGAGGCCATCCGGTTCGCGAACGATCGGGCAGACTACTATTTCTGTGTCGAGGTTCAGGTCGCGAACCATCTGCGAAATCAGGCGAACTTGCTGCGCGTCTTTGCGGCCAAAGTAGGCGAAATTGGGCTGGACGATTTCGAGCAGCTTCAGAACAACGGTGGAGACGCCGCGAAAATGACCAGGCCGCGAGCGGCCTTCCAGGCGATCGCTCAGGCCATCCACGTTGACGTAAGTGCGGAAATCGCTGGGATACATTTCCGCGGTTTGCGGTGCAAAAAGGGCATCGACTCCCGCGGCCGAGAATTTCTCCGAATCCGCTCCAAAAGTTCGCGGATATTTCGACAGGTCTTCGTTCGCCCCAAATTGCTTGGGATTCAGAAAGATCGAAGCGATCACCGGCGAGCATTCGCGTTTCGCGCGCTCCACCAGTGCCAGATGGCCGGCATGCAGCGCGCCCATGGTTGGAACGAAGCCAACGATGCGGTTTTCGGCTCGCGCCTGGCGCGCGTGCTCTTTCATCCAGCTGATCGTGCGGATTGTTTCCAAGGAAGAGCCGGGATCAGGCGCTGGCGGCGACTTCGCGCTCGCGGTAGAAGTGCATCAGGTCGGTGAGAATCGGCTGGGCGCCGTGCTGGCGCAGCATGGTGGTGATCTGTCCGCGATGATAGGTGCCATGATTCACGACGTGTTGCATGGATTGCCAGAGCGGGTTCTTGTACACGCCGAATTTCAGGGTTTTGTATTCGAACACGCGGTCGAGGTCGGTCTGCTTTAACTCGCGAACGAATTTCAGCAGGCGAGCCTCGAGTTCAACCCAGTGCGCGCGCAGGCTGGCGACGTCCTTGAATTGTGTGGTGTCTGGCAGCGAAGCAGGAGAGCGGCCCTGAAAGCGTTCGAGCCAGATCCATTCGGCGCCGCAGATGTGCGCGAGCGTGTCTCGCACCGAAGAGAAACTGGAGCCGAGAGGTTTGGTGAATTGCTCGGGGGTGAGCACGGAGGCGGCGTTCATTTGCCGATGATTGGCCCAGGCGTTGTAATCGTAGAGGATACGGACTTCGTCAGGAGTCATTGGGGGCTCACTTTCTCATGGAGTTTAGCAGGTACTTGAAGAGATCGCCGATTCTGAAATGATCCCATCGATTTGGGCGGCGTAAATATCACGCCACGGTCCCTCCACTCCGCGGCCCGCGCTCAAAAAGCGAGCGCAGGAAAAAAGTGGGCCGCTCCGGTCGGGATGACAGGTGTTGCCTGCGTGCGGTCGAATGGAACAGCGAAATGAAACAATTTGCGATAGACACGATCAGCAGTCGATGTAGACGGACTTTTTTGTTTTTACCGGTTGGCCGGAGTGGTAGGACTCGGTGTCGGACGGGAAAGTGCCGCTGCGGACGTCGGCGCAGTAGTCGCGCAGAGCAGTCGAGATTGTTTCGCCGACGCTGGCGTATTGGCGGGCGAATTTTGGCGTTTGCGTGAAGGTGAGGCCAAGCAGATCGTGGACCACGAGGATTTGGCCGTCGCAGTCCGGGCCGGCGCCGATGCCGATCGTGGGAATCCGAAGTTCGCAGGTGATGCGCGCGGCGAGATCGCGCGGTACGGCCTCGAGGACGACAGCGAATGCGCCCGCGGCTTCCACGGCGCGCGCGTCGCGAATCAATTGTTCGGCGGCGTCAGCGGTCTTGCCCTGGACACGGAATCCGCCGAGTGCATTGAGTGATTGGGGCGTGAGGCCGATGTGGCCCATCACAGGAATTTCGGCTTCGGTGAGTCGCGCGATCAGCTCAAGCCGCCGCTCGCCGCCTTCGACTTTCACGGCCTCGGCGCCGGCTTCTTTCACGAAGCGCACGGCGTTGCGGAGCGATTCGTCAGTGCCCGCGTGATAGCTGCCGTATGGCATGTCGGCGACGACAAGAGCGCGGCGCGTGCCGCGGCGGACTGCCCGCGTGTGATGGAGCATCTCGTCCAGCGTAACCGGCAGCGTACTGTCGTAGCCGAGCACGACCATGCCGAGGGAATCGCCGACGAGGATCACGTCGACGCCTGCTTCATCGGCCAGGCGCGAAGTGGGGTAGTCGTAAGCCGTGAGGCAAACGATCTTTTGCGAGGGAGAATCCGCAGCCGAGGATTTGCGCTGCAGAAGTTCGGGCACGGTAACTTTGCCGTCGCCCTGACGTGGGACAACGCTCATGGTGGCCTCCGGTGCCGTTCCCTGAATGCAGGATACAGCCCTGTACCAAGAATAAATGATAGCAGATTGCTCGGTTGCACAAAAGGAGGCCATCGATTACGGTCAACTACTATGTTATGTGAAAAAAGCAGATCTAGTATTGCGCGTAGCGCTGTTGCTTCTTTCCTCGTCGACGGCTAGTCCGCCTCTTCGCGCAAAACAAAAAGGAATGCCGCAAGCCGCCAAAACTCGTATTTCAGCCAAGATTGGCGCCGGAAGATGTATCACGAATTAAGAGTCGTTCTCTGGGCGGCAGAGTCGCGGTCATCGTGAATGAGAATGGCGATGTGACGGATGCTCGAGTTCTTACGGCTACTCCAAAAGAAGGCGGCCAAATCCTTTCTGATGCAGTAAGGACAGCGAAATTCGCACCGCGCCCAGGATGTGGAGATCTGAAGATCGATTTCATCTTTAACCTTCGCGAATAGCGCGCCCACGCATCATTTCGACTGAGGGACTTGGGAGCGGCCTTTCCATTGGGCGCCGCGGTTGGCGTAGTAGCGGATGGCTGAGAGAAATGTGGCGTAGGCGTAGAGGGCGGCGGTTAGCGGGAGCAGTGGCGCCCAGTGCGGTAAAAGCCGGTAAAAGCGGATCGTCGGCAGGAAAAGCAGAGACATTGTGAGCCAGGTGAGTAACGCGATAGTGCGTGTGACGTTGTTGTGTGCGAACAGCAGTGCGATCGGAGCGAGGTAGGTGAGGATGAGTCCGACGATGGTTCCGAGCAGAAGTAAGGCGGAGTAGCGGAGCTGGGTGAAAGCGGTGCGGGCGACCATGTCGCGAACTTCGGCGAAGGAGTTGTAGGCGCGAAGGCTGATGCTGGCGCGAGTGAGGCCCATCCAGATTTTGCCGCCGGTGTTTTTCACGGCGCGGGCGAGGGCGCAATCGTCGATGACTTCGCTGCGGATGGCGGAGAAGCCGCCGATGCGGGCGAGGGCTGCGCGGCGGAGGAGGATACAGCCGCCGGCGGCGCCTGCGGTGCCGGCTTCGGCGTTGGCGATCCACTTTGGTGGGTAGAGTTTGAGGAAGAAGAACAGGAATGCGGGGATGGTGGCTTGCTCCGGAATTGTTTTTGCCTGAAGCCAGACCATCAGCGACGTTAGGTCGAGATGGTTTTGTTCGGCGCGCGAGACAAGACGCGTTAGCGTGTCGGGTGCGTGGGTGATGTCAGCGTCGGTGAACCAAAAGTAGGTGGGAGCGGGAAGTTGGCTGCTCGAGGGTTCGGAAAAGCAGATCCCTCGCTCCCCTCGGGATGACACGTTTTGCGAACTGCTAGCGAATGAAAGCGTGACGCCCTCGTTGAGAGCCCAGAGTTTGCCGGTCCAGTTTTGCGGCAGTGGTGCGGCATGGTGGATGGCGACCCGCGCGGCTGCGTTTTGCTGGGTGGCGGCTTGTTCGGCGAGCTTTGCGGTTGTGTCTTCGCTGTGATCGTCGACCAGGATGATGCCGAATTCACCGGGATAGTCTTGTTGCAGGAGAGAGGCGATGGATTGCCCGATGGTTGCGCCTTCGTTGCGGGCGGGGACGATGGCAGTGACGCTCGGCCAAGTCGGGGGTGGCGTGTGGCGTGCGAGGTCGTCGTCAAAGGGGCGGAGGTGGAAGAAGGAGCCTCGCGCGATTGCGAGGTAGAGCCAGATTGCAGCGGAGAGGATCGCGGCGAAGAGGGCGAGGGTGGGCACGGATTCATTTTGCAATGAAGAGAAGAGATTCACCATTCCGGCCGGATCGGGACGGCCACGCGGACGCGGGGTCACGGAGGGAAGAAGGAAGAGCCTCGACAATATATGGAACGGACTGTTTTCCAGGTGGGAGCAATCTTGCCACGGTCCCTGCGCTCCGCCGCCCGCGCCCAAAGGGCGCACGCAGGGAAAAAAACGGGCGCTCCGGTCGGGATGACAGTTTTTAGCCTCGCCGCAAGTAAGGGAGGCCGCTTATACGCGAGTTACATCAAGACGTTCGAGACGTACGCGATCTTGGCGGATCAAGTCTGGTAGAGTAGGCAGCCCGTTGTGCGGAAGCGGCAGGTTGGCGGCGATCGACTGGAGATGAAGATGCGCGAGATGCGAATGGAATTGATCGGTGCGTTGCGGGCGGCGTTTTTGTTGTGTTTGCTGGCGAGCGCGGGACCGATCCTGGCGCAGGAGGCTAAAGGCGAGCCGGAGCAGGCGGGACCTTACAGTTCGTTGTTGATACGCGACGTAACGGTGATCGACGGATCGGGCGCGCCTGCCTTCGGCCCGGCCGATGTTTTCATCAAGGGCAACCGGATCGTGCGCGTGGTGCTGGCGGACGCCATCTCGCGGGAAGAGGCGAAGGCCGAGGCCGCGCACGAGGCGAAGCAGGCGCCGCCGGACCGCGTCATTGACGGGAAGGGGATGTATCTAACGCCGGGATTGATTGACGTGCATGCGCACATTAACAAGAGCAAGGATGTGCCGGCGGACTATATTTACAAACTCTATCTGGGGCATGGCGTTACCACGATTCGGAATTTCAACGTGGGCACAGACTCGCCGAAGGAAATGGTGGAAGAGAAAAAGCGGATCGCCGCGAATCAGATCATCGCGCCGCGGATGTATGTGTATCCGTTCTGGCGGGAGGGCGATCCGCGCGCGAGCACGGTGGACGGCGCCATCCAGATGGTGGACGAATGGCACAACCTGGGCGTGGACGGCATCAAGATCATGGGCAAGCCCGGCTTGTGGCCGGACATTTTCAGGACAATCACGACGCGGGCGCAGAAGTGGGGCATGGGAGTTGCGGTGCACATTGGGCAGGACGGCGTGTATCCGATGAACGCGGTGCGCGTGGCGGCGGACGGGGCTTCGACGATCGAGCATCACTACGGATACGCGGAGTCTTCGTTCTCTTCGCACAATGTGCAGATCTTGCCGCCGGGGTACAACTATTCGAACGAGGCCGACCGCTTTCTGGAAACGGGCCGCGTGTGGCTGCAGGCGGACCTGAACAAGCTGCACGGCGAAGTGATCGATTCGCTTCTGGATTCGTCGCAGCGGAATGGATTCATCATGGTGCCCACGTTCAGCATTTACGAGGCGAACCGGGATGTGGAGCGGGCGGCTACTTTGCCATGGCATGCAACATATACATTGCCGGTGGTGATGGATTCGTTTCTACCGAATCCGGCGCATCATGCTTCTTATTTTTACGAGTGGACTTCGAACAAAGAGGCAGACTGGGCGCAGGCGTACCGGCGTTGGATGGAATTTGTGAACGACTATAAGAATTCGGGTGGAGTGGTGGCGGTGGGATCGGACACCGGATTTTTGTTTGCGCTATGGGGATTTGGGACGATTCGGGAATTGGAGATGCTGGAAGAGGCCGGATTTACACCGCTGGAGACGCTACACGCGGCGACCGAAAATGGCGCGAAGGTGGTGAAGAATGCGGAACTTGGATTGATTCGGCCCGGATATTTGGCGGATATGGTTTTGCTTTCAGAGAATCCGTTGGCCGACGTAAAGGTGTTTTATGGAATTGGCGTGACGCGCGCAGGGCAGGATCGCAAGGAAGTGCACGAGCAGTGCATGAAGTATACGATTCGTGATGGCGTGATTTTTGATTCGCAGGCGTTGTTGCGGGATGTGCGGGAGATGGTGGCGAAGGCAAAGAGCGCGGGTAAGCAGAAGAAGTGATGGAGAGCGAAGACCCAGGTGCAACTACGTTCACTGCGGCACCCAACTTCGCGAGATTGAAGGTCCGAGACCGACTCTTGCCCAAACTGAATCGGAGTTCGCCGGAGCACAGGCAGCAATGCCTATGCCACTGAAAAAGCCGAAGGCTTTGCCCTAGGCCAGGTCTTCGCGGCGGATGGGCATGCGGCGCAGGCGCTTGCCGGTGGCGGCAAAGATTGCGTTGCAGACGGCCGGGGCGATCACCGGGAGGCCGGGTTCGCCGATACCCGTCGGAGCCTCGGTGCTCGGCACGATGTGTACCTCGATCTTCGGCGTCTCGTTGATGCGCGGCATTGCGTAATTGTCGAAATTGGATTGCTCGACGCGGCCGCGATTGATGGTGATGGCATCGTGCAGCGCGGCGGAGAGACCGTAGATGGCGGCGCCTTCGACTTGCGCCGCGATGCCGTTGGGATTAACCGGGCGGCCGCAATCGACGGCGTAAACGATGCGATGAATTTTCAACTCGCCGTTCTTGGCGCTGACTTCAGCGACTCCAGCCGTGTAGGACTCAAAAGAATAGTAACCAGCGATGCCGCGAAAAACTCCGGCCGGCAGCGGCTTACCCCAACCCGCTTTTTGGGCGGCGAGTTTGAGTACGCCTTTCAGGCGGGCGGTGTCCAGTGGTTTGCCTTCCTTGGGATTGGTGGCGTCCGGGATCTTGCGATCGTCGCCGATCATGCGCAGGCGGAACTCAAGCGGATCGACGCCGGCCGCGGTGGCGAGTTCGTCGATGAAGCATTCGACGACGAAGCCGCTGCTGCTGTGCTCTACCGATCGCCACCAGGCGCGCGGCACGCCTGATTTCGCGAGCGTGTACTCGACACGATAATTCTTGGTCTGATAGGGAATGAATGCTGCGGTGGCGAACTCGCTCTGGTCTGGTTTCTCGTTGCCGTCCTTGCTCCAGACGGCGGCGATCGATGTGGAAGTCTGGAAGTGCTTCCAGGCAGCGATGTTCTTGTCCGCGTCAATCGCGCCTTCGAAGCGGTGATATGACGCGGGGCGATAGAAATCGTGCTGCATGTCGTCTTCACGGGTCCACAGGACCATCACCGGCTTGTTGGGGACGGCCTTCGCAACTTGCGCGGCTTCCATGACGAAATCGGCTTGATAGCGGCGGCCGAATGCTCCGCCCATCAGCGTGGTGTTTACGATCACGGATTCGTGCGGGAGCTTGGTGACTCCGGCAATGATGTCCTGCGCCCACTGCGGCGCCTGCGTGGGGATCCAGGCTTCAGCACGGTCGGGGCCGATCTGCACCGTGCAGTTCATCGGCTCCATGCAGGCGTGCGCGGCGAAGGGGAGCTCGTACACGGCTTCCACTTTCTTGTGAGCCGCGGAGAGCGCCGCGTCGACGTCACCTTGATCGACGGTGCGTTTGCCGGGTTTGGAAGCATTGTCCACGAATTGCTGGTTCAAGGATGCCGTGGATTCTTTTGCGTTGGGACCTTCGTCCCAGGTGATGTCGAGCGCTTTGCGGCCCTGCATGGCGGCCCAGGAATTTGCGGCCACCACCGCGACGCCGCCAGCCGTGAACGCGCCCTCACCAACCGCGTCTATGGCGAACACGTCAGTGACGCCGGGTACAGCTTTGGCTTTCGTGGCGTCGAACTTCGCGGCCTTGCCGCCAAAGACGGGGCACCGTGCGACCACGGCATAGACCAGGCCGGCGGGACGCGAGTCGATGCCGAATTTCGCGGTGCCGGTGGATTTGGCGCGGGCTTCGTAGCGATTCTGGTCGTGGCCAACGATCGTGAAGTTGTTGGAATTTTTCAGCGGCACGGTCTTGAAGTCGGGGAGGGGAAGCTTTGACGCAGCGGGTGCGAGTTCGCCGTAGGTAAGAAATTGCTTGCGAGCGCCGTGTAGCACTCCGCCATTTTGCGGATGGCAGGTGTCGCGATTCACGTTCCAATGCTGGGCCGCGGCGGTGACCAGCATTTCGCGCGCGGCGGCGCCGGCTTGGCGCATCGGCAAGTACGCGCCGGCAACGCTGCCGCTGCCGCCCGTACCGTGATCGTAGATCTTGGGATTCGTAGGCGCTTGCTCGATCTTGACTTGCTTCCAGTCGAGCGAAAGCTCTTCGGCGAGGATCATAGGGAGCGCGGTCATGATGCCCTGGCCCATCTCGGACTTGCCGACGATCAAAGTGACCTGGTTGTCGGGCGCGATGCGAATCCACGCATCGAACGGATTGACCGGCTTTTTCTCCTGATCTTCGGCGGAAGCGGCGAACGCGGAGGGAGAAAGATGGAAGCCGATGACCAGCGCCGCGCTACCTGCGGCGCTGGTCTTCAAAAAGTCGCGGCGATTCAGAACCGTTGCAGAGGACATGGCGTACCTCGATTGTTTACGAGCAGTGGTTGAAGGTTAAGCGGCGGAAGTGGACTTGGCGGACTGACCGGCAGCGCGGTGGATCGCTTTGCGAATGCGCTGGTACGTGCCACAGCGGCAGATGTTGCCGCTCATGGCGTCGTCGATGTCGGCGTCGGTGGGGTTGGATTTTTTGGTGAGCAGCGCGACCGCGGACATGATCTGCCCGGATTGGCAGTAGCCGCACTGCGGAACGTCTTCGGCGATCCACGCCTGCTGCACCGGATGCGAGCCGTCAGCGGAAATGCCCTCGATCGTGGTGACCTTCTTGCCGCTCACGCTGGAGACCGGCGTGATGCAGGAACGCGTGGCTTCGCCATTGATGTGCACGGTACACGCGCCGCACAGCGCCATCCCGCAGCCGAACTTTGTGCCGGTCATGTTGAGGGTGTCGCGGAGGACCCACAAAAGCGGCATGTCGGGGCTGACGTCGACGGTTTGCGTTTTGCCGTTCAAGGTGAAGTTGATGGCCATGGCAGCCTCCTATGAAGGGAAGCCTATCGTACAACAAGTTCCGGGCTGGGTGGAAATGGTCGAAATATCGTTAACCGCGGCGCGAGTGGCCGCCTGCCGGGGCCGCGCGTGCGATAACCAGCGGGGAAAAAAAGACATCCCCAGTCAGGTCAGACGCGAATGCAATGAAGGGGTAAGCAAGCGGGAGTTTAAGCGGGGACGACCTTGCGTGGGGCTTCGGGTTCGACGCCGCGCCAGCCTACTGGGCGCCCGCTGACCGCTTCCTTCACCGAGCGGAACAGGACCACATACATCAACTGGCGGTAATAAAAGCGTTGGAGGAGGACCGGTATGAGCAGGGTCCAGTCTTCCTTGCGCTCCAGAGCAAACGCAACCGCACAGGTCAGGATGTCGATCAACAGGAATCCAAGGAAGAAGAATACGGAACGCTGAACGTCAGCGGTGGTCCAGATCTGCGGCAGGTGCGCAACCTTTTGGCCGAGCGCCCACAGAATCAGCGAGCCGAAGAACATCAGGTCGATAATGGGCGAAATCAGCGGCAGGGCGAGCTGGAAAATGAAAATGTTGGGGAGCGCGACCCAGCCAAGGGTGCCGTACTTGGGGCGGAACAATGTATCGCTGTGCTTCCAGAAAGACTGCAGCGTGCCGAAGGTCCAACGGAAGCGCTGGCGGATGAGCGCCCCGGCGGTTTCCGGAGCTTCGGTCCAGGCAATGGCCTCTTCGTCGTAACCGATGCGCCAGCCCAGGCGGCGGATGGCGATGGTGAGATCGGCGTCTTCGGCGACGGTGTCAGCGGTGATGCCGCCGGCAGCCTCGATCGCTTTTTTGCGCCAGGCACCGAGCGCGCCGGGAACGACGGTAATGCAATTCAGGAGATCAAAGGCACGCTTCTCCATGTTCTGGCTGGTGATGTATTCCAGCGCTTGCCAACGCGTGAGCCAGCGCGACCGATTGCCGACTTTTACGTTGCCCGCAACGGCTCCCAATTGCGGATCGGAAAAATGCCGAACGAGCTTGCTGATGGCATCCGGCTCAATTTCGGTATCGGCATCGATGGTTACTAGGATTTCCGTCGTCGCCTGCGCCATGGCGTGATTCAGCGCCGCGGATTTTCCGCGATTGACCTGGTGAATGATGCGGACGCGAGAGTCGTGGCCAAAATGTGCGTCCAGCAAGGTTCCGGTATCGTCGGTTGAGCCGTCGTTTACGACGATTACATGCATTTGCGGATAGTTCGAAACAAGAACTGAAGAGACCGTTTGCACGATGACGCCTTCTTCGTTGTGCGCGGGAATCAGCACCGTGACCTGCGGCGGCGGATCGGACATCACCGGATGGTCGGGGCGAAGTTTTTCGATTAGCGCGAGGATGCCGATGACGATGGCGCGTCCGCTGACCAGAACAATGCCAACGATAAAAATCGTGGCGATACTCAGCCGGAACCAGTGATACATGCCGAAGATGAAGCCGTCGGCGCGAGCCTCGAGCCGCTCGGTAGTGGACAGCGGCATCATCACCTCGGCGCGAGTCTTGCCGATCAGGTCCCGTACGGACACGAATTGGAAGCCTTGCTTGCGAAGAGCGTCGATCACCTGCGGCAGTGCTTCCACGGTTTGCGTGCGGTCTCCTCCGCCGTCGTGGAAAAGAATGATGTTGCCGTCGTCGGCCTGCCGCAACACGGCTTCCACGAGATCCTTGGCGGGCATTTGGCGTCCATCATGCAGTTGCCAATCGTGCGGATCGATTTTTTGCCCGACGATCAGATAGCCCATATCTTGGGCCACGGGAAGCTGCGCAACTTCTTCGGCATATTCGGGCTGATGATCGATGCCATAGGGCGGCCGGAACAGGATCGACTTTACACCGATGATGCTTTCGATCAGCCGCTGCGTGAGGTTTAGCTCCCAGCGGATTTGCGTCTTGGAAATTTCATCGAAGTTCGGGTGCGTATAAGTGTGATTCCCGATGTCATGGCCTTCGGCATATTCGCGCCTCAAAAGGTCGGGCGCCTGGCTGGCATCGACGCCAATCACAAAGAACGTCGCCGGCACGTTTTTTTCCTTGAGGATATCCAGGATTGTCGGCGTCCAGCGCGGATCGGGTCCGTCGTCGAAAGTGATGGCTATTTTTTTCTTCGCGGCGCCGATCTGATCGATGTCGTAGGAGAGCGGGTAGGCCTCATAGCTCTCGTCGGTGAAGAGATCCGTATCTGCATCGTAGCTGAACGTCCGCTTGCCGCGCTTCGGTGTGTCGATGAACCGCCACACGTCGCCGTTCCCTTCAAGGATGAGATCCGGGCCGGGCGCGATGTCGGTCAACTTTTGACGCGTGGCATCGTCGGGGCGCGTCGCATCCCAGATGCGCCAGATCGAAGTGTCGGAGTGGCCGAGCCTCCACAGCGCAGTACCCTGGACGCCGAGGCGCTCGCTGGCGCGCAACTGGTTGTAAGCCGTGATGGCGTCCAGCATCCAGACCTGGTGCACGCGATTGTTTTCATCAACGTACGAATAATGCGGATTAAGCGATGCATCGTCGAACTCAATCTCGGTTTCCGACTCGTAGGCGTGCAGCAAGGCTTCCTGAACGCTGAACTCCGTTGCGGAGCCCCATTTCTTCTTGTCAGTTTGCGGCCAGTCGTACGCGAAGTTGGCGATGCCCACCACAATCTTCTGTGCGGGAACAACGGCAAGCACCTGCTGCAGATTCTGGACGAACCAATCCTGGGCAGCCACCGGTCCGGGAGGAGAAGAAACCCAGTGCTGGTCGGAGTTCATCAGCAGGATGGCGTCGCATTCCTTGCCGAAGAATTTGTAGTCGTAAGCGTCATCGCGCGCGGGCACCTGCAGGATCAGCTTGAGGCCGACCGCGTGGAGCGCTGGGGCAAGTTCCGCGACGAAATCGCGGAAATGCGGCTGTGTCTTGTCCGGAATGCCCTCGAAATCGACGACGATGCCGACCTGATGCGCCTGCACCGCGTATTCCACAACATCATCAATCAAGTTGCGCTGCGCGTCGTCGTTGGCCAGCATCTGCGCAACTTCACTGCTTCGCCACACGCTGCCGTCGTAGTTGTTCAGCAGACCCATGATGGGCAGCTCCACGTTGGCGGACTTCATCCAGCGATGGAGCTTGTCATCTTTGAGCAGCGCAACCGCTTCCGTGGGACTTGCCTTCACCGTCTGATAGCGCTCGTAGTCGACGATCGTCAGCGCACCGTCGGGCGTAACCGCGTGCAGTTGCTCCGGGATCAGGACGTCGAGGTCCTTGTAATGGCGTTTCAGCGAGGCCAGGGCGTTCGGGTCCCAGGTCACGTAAAATGCCGCCCGCAGAGGATCGTAGCTGGCAGGAACTTTGCCGAGATTTGCGACGCGCCGCCGGCGGCCCTCCCTGGTGGGCAGCAGCTTCGCCGGCTGCTTGATCTTGAGGGCGCGGTAGATCGGCCGCGTATCCGGGAGCAAGCCGGCCGGAAGCTCGACGCTGGCCGCAATGTTCACGAAGAAATACGCGAGCAAAAGCGTCAGCAGCGCGCCGGAGATTTCCAGCACGCGGCGGGTGCGCCGCCAGCGGACGCGCTCCGCGTCATAGAAGATTGGTCCGCGTTCTTTCATGAATCCGTGAAGCCAAGCGGCACAGGAGCAGCGCGAACGCCGAGGGTTGGGATGAGTTCTGGCTGCCTGAATCCGTCAGCTCTATTGTAAGATGCCGCTAGTTGATGAAGCGAATTTTATCGCACACCGTTGCCGCACTTGCCGCAGGGCTCTGCCTGCGGCTTTTGTTTGTGCTGAAATATCCGGCTAATTCAGGCGACACCGTCCTGTACGAGCAGATGGCGTCGAACTGGCTGCAACATCATGTGTATGCGATGGAAGTTTACAGCCGGATTACGCCGGTCGACCTGCGCATGCCGGGGTATCCCGCGTTTTTGGCGGCAATCTATGCACTAACAGGCCGGATAGGCGAGGATGCGCGGCAATTTGTGATGCTCGCGCAGGCGCTGATCGATCTCCTGTCGTGTGTGCTGATCGCGGTGCTCGCGGCGGTGTTGAATCTGATGGTGAGCGAGCGAAATGCCTGGCAGCGCGTCTACATCGCCGCGATTTGGCTGGCGGCGTTGTGTCCTTTTACCGCCAACTACGTAGCCGTCACGCTCACGGAAACCTTGGCGATCTTTTTCACCGTCGCGGCTCTGTTGCCGCTTGGTTTGCAGGTCGGGCGGGTACGCAATAATGGCTGGCTGTTTGTGAAGAAAAGCTACCGATGGGCGAATGACTATCGCAGGCTCGCCGCGATCGGAGCATTGCTGGTGGGCATGGGAACGCTGTTCCGCCCGGAAGCGCCATTGATTTTGATTGCTTGCTGGATAGTCCTGGGCGTCGTATTGATCGCGCAACGCGAGACCCTGCGCTGGATTCGCACCTTGCTGGGAATGGGCCTGGTCTGCGCCATCCCGCTTCTGCCGTGGACATTGCGCAACGCGATTTCCTTGCATGAATTTCAGCCGCTGGCGCCGAAGAACTCCAATCTCCCTGGGGAGCTGGTTCCTTACGGCTTCATGAGCTGGGAAAAAACGTGGCTGTACCGCTTTCGCGACGTTTATCTTGTTCCGTGGAAGCTCAACGGCGAAGCCATCAAGGTTGCCGACATCCCGGATCGGGCTTTTGATACCACCGAGGAGAGGGACCGGGTCGCGGCGATTCTGGAGTCCTACAACACCGAGCTCACGTTGACACCAGCCGAGGACGCCGCCTTTGCGCTACTCGCACGCCAACGTACGGCTCGCCATCCATTGCGAACCTATCTATGGCTGCCACTAGGGCGCGGCATCACCATGTGGTTCACTCCGCGAATCGAGCTGATTCCCGTGTCGGGCACGGTTTTTCCTGTGTTTCAGTCCTGGCAAGACGACAAGATCGATCAGTCCGTCACGGTGGGACTTTTTCTGTTGAATATCATCTACGTTGCGCTGGGCATCTGGGGTGCGGTGCATTTGTGGCGAAGGAGCCCGGCGGTGCGGCCAGCCCTGGCTTTGCTCCTGACCTTCATCCTGCTGCGCACCGCTTTTCTCACCACGTTGGAAACGCCCGAGCCTCGCTACGTGCTGGTGTGCTTCCCGGCACTGGTCGCATTGGCAGCCCAGGCCCTCTCAGGATCGTCGCAAGCAAACCAAAACATCCCTCAGTAAGGGGCGCTGATGTGGTCGCCATATTCCGGCGCCAATTGTTGGAAATGCCGAACGTTGAACGTAAAAATGCGTTCGCAGCCCGCTTTGTTTGCACTGGCGATGTGAAGCAGATCGTAGATGCGGCCTCCCGCCCAGCCGTGCTGCGCGCACAAATGGATCGCTGATTTGTAATCTTCAGTGGATAGGGACACGACCTCGAACGCGGGGAGAAAGTTATCAGCTAAAGCCTGCCAAGCCTGCAGTGGAAAGACTGGCGAGGAAAACGGCGCTCTCGTGAGTACCGCATAGAATTCGGCTAGCCCATGAGCGCTGACGCACCCTTCTATCTTTCGAGCGCGAACGGCGAGCACCGCCGCGTGAGCCGCATGAAAATGCACGTGAAGTTGGATAACGGACGCGACAAGAACATCTGTGTCAAAATAGGTCCTCACCGGCCCCAGATATCCTTGATGCGCTCCTCACGGTCATGGTCTACCAGTTTGTTCCAATCAAGACCCTCGGGCAGCGCTCCCAAGTGAACCCAAACGCCGTCGCGCAGGACCATGGAAGGGGACTGTTCGGCCGGCTTCAGCAGAATTCCCTCGGAACTCTCTTCTAGTTCGAGACGACTTCCCGCCTTCAATCGGAATCGATCGCGAACGTTTTTGGGCAGAACAACCCTGCCCGCGCTGTCGATCTTGACTTTCATGCCATTCATTATGGCAAATACCATCTAAAATGGCAAATGAGATGCTACGTCTTTAGTCTTCAACTGGTTCCGGGTGAATCGTGACTCGATATACTTGCGGGAAACGCTCCTTCACCCGATCTTCCAATGCCGCGGTCACGTCGTGAATCTGAGTGATTCGCAAATTCCCTTTCATGGTGCAATGGCAGGACGCCAGGATGCGGTGCTCGACCTGGCGCACATGCACGTCGTGGCAGTTCACCAGTTCGTCGTATTCGGCGGGTAGCCCGTTCAGGAAGTTCTCAATCGCCCGTGAGAGCTGCTTCATCTCGCCGCCCCCGGCGTCAGGGGTGGCGATGCGTCTCCCGAGTGGCTCGATGTGAATGGTGACCTCGATAGGGCCGTCGCGCAATTCGCGAATGCCTTCTTCCAGATCGGTAGCCTGCCGATGGGCGTCGCTGAGACTCAGATTCTCGTCCACCTCCAGATGCAGCTCGACGAAAAGCTGACCGTCCTGCTGCAACGCGCTTAAATCGTGAATGGCCAGTCCCATCCGCTGGGCCACCGCCCGGATGGCTTCAAAGAGGTGTTCGCCCCGAGGAGCGCGAGGTTCGGCGTGCACCATGACGTCGGAGGGAACGATCTCGCCGATGCGTTTCTCGATAGCATCGCTGAGCGCGTGAACCTTTTCAAGACTCGCGGTGCGCGGCACGCTGACGGTTGCGTCCACGAAATGCCGGTTGCCGGCGCGGCGCACCCGCACACGCTCGACTTCCAGCACGCCCTCCATACGCGCCACGGCCTTGGCGATTTCCTGCTGCAAGCCCTCCGGGGCAACATCCAAAAGAGCATCCAGAGTGCGGCGCCCGAGGCGCGAACCGACCCACAAGATAATGGATGCCACCACTAGGCCGGCCAACGCGTCGGCGTAAATCAGGGACGGCATTCTCCATGTTTCGCCGGCCCACACCAGCCCGACGCCCGCAATCACCACCATGGTGCTCCACACGTCGGTGGAAAAGTGCAATGCGTCGGCTTCCAGCGCCTCACTGGAATATTTCGCGGCCACGCGCGTGAGCGCGCGCGCGCGAGTCAGGTCAATGGCCAGCGCGCAGAACAAAATCACGATAGCGGTGATGCTTGGGTCGATATGCACAGCGTGAAAGAACAAGCGGTCAAAAGCTTCGTAGATGATGTACAGCGCGGTGAGCAGCAGGAGTCCGGTTTCGACGAAGGCGGAAAAATTCTCGAACTTCCCATGGCCGTAGGGATGCCGCTCATCCGCAGGCTGATCGGACACTCGCACGGACAAAAACGTGATGATCGCGGCAACCAGATCAAGCCCCGAATGCAGAGCCTCCGACAGAACGCCCAAGCTGGATGTGCGAATCACGAGGAAGGCTTTGAGCGTCACCAACACCAAAGCCGAAGCCACGCTGAGCAGCGCCGCTCGCTTTTTCTCCCGAACCTCGTCGGCAAGATGTGCGGGTATCACCGCTGCTTAGACTACCTCAATTCCACCCCCCCTCGTGCCGAGCCGCAGCCGTTGTCAAAAGGACAGATCCTTAATGATGTGTCGCACGAGGTACTTGCCTGCGTCGCTACGGGCCGGTAGGGTCTGGCGAGAATCCAGGAGCCGGTTGATGCCCCGTGCAATCTTGTTTGCGGCTGTCGTGTGCCTATTGGCCTATCTGCCGGTTGCGACGCAGACGCCACCCAACGCCGCTGCGGCGAACGCAGTCTGGAATGCGCTACTTTCCGGCACCATGGATGCATCCAAGCACGCCCGCGCCGAAAATGTGGTGATTACGCGGGACCGTGCACGCATCACCCTGGTCGACGGCACGATCCAGTTCACACAGCCCGCAAATGATGTTGTTTTCGGCGCCGTATTTCATGGCACTGGCCGCCTGGAAATCGCGCCACCCAATGCCACCGAGGCGCATCAGCTGCAGCTCTTCACGAAACAATCGAAGGTCGACATGGCCTTCACCGAAGCCACTTTCTCGTTTACCGACTCGCTGTTGGACGAAGTCGCGCGTCAGGTGAAGTGGCAAACCAACGCGTCATCGACAGATGATTTGTACGCAAAACGCCAGCGCGACCGCGAAGATCTTGGTGAATCCGCGCTTCCGCGTTTATTTCAGGGCGTCCTGTCCGAAGATCGCGCGCGCACGGCGTTTTTTCTCGCGGACCTCAAGACCAAAGACAAGAACTGGGTGGAAGTTCGCCAGGATGCGTTGCAGGCGGAAGACCTGGTCGTGGGCCGGTGGGCCGACGTCGTCGCCATGCGTCATTTCGATGTGTGGATGAGCTTCCCTGCCGGCAATAAAATCAGCGCCGAAGTCTGGAAAGATCCCCACGCCAAGGAAGACTTCGTTATCCGCTCCAACAAGATTGATGCCAGCGTCACATCAGGCGCGGAGCTTCGCGCCACAGACACGTTGACGATCGAACCGCGTTTTGCCGGCCAACGCGCGCTGGTCTTTGCGCTGGATTCCAATCTCCGTGTGGAATCGATCAAAGAAAGTAGCGGCGCCGCGTTGCCCTTTTTTCAATCGCGCGAAGGCAAGGATCGCTATCAATCCTACGGCGACTATGTCGCGATGGTGCTCCCCACGGCCCTCAAGCCCTCAACGCCGCTGTCGCTCACCTTTGTCTATGGCGGGAAGCGTGCCATCCGGCAGGCCGGCCACGGTAATTACTTCTGCGAAAGTTCAGGATGGTATCCAGACCGGCCCAACAGTTTTTCTGCGCGTTCCGACTTTGACCTGACCTTTCGCAGTCCTAAGAACATGGTGCTAGTGGCCACCGGCCGCAAAACAAGCGAGACCGTCGATGGCAACTTGCGTATCAGTACATGGAAAAGCGACATCCCGTTGGCGGTCGCAGGTTTCGCCTACGGCGACTACAAAGTGTCCACAGACAAAGCAGATGACGTGGGTGTGGAGATCTACGCCAATCGCGAGCCGGATGACGTAATGATGACGATTCAGCGGGTCGTGGAGGCCCGAGGAGGTGCCGCCACCGGAATTCTTACGCCCGCGGCGATGACCAAATCGATGGGCGCGGAGATGGCCAATATGATTCGGGTGTTCGACTCGTTCTACGGGCCATACCCCTACAAGCAACTCGCGGTCACCAGCATGCCTATCAGCTATTCTTACGGACAAGGCTGGCCGGGTCTCATTTACCTTTGGTCCGCTTCTTTCCTGGACCCCACGCAGCGCCACGTCCTTGGCGTCCGCGATGAAACCGCGGTTACCGATTTCTTCCGCGCCCACGAAGCTTCGCACCAGTGGTGGGGCCACCGCGTCGGATGGAAGAGCTATCACGATCAATGGCTTTCCGAAGGCTTCGCGGAATTTTCCGGCAACCTCTACGTGGAATATCGCCAGAATCACAAGGAATACCTGAATCGCTGGAAGAAGGAAAAAGAGCTCCTCAAGATCCGCGACACCCACGGCCACCCAATCGACTTCTTGGGCCCGATCTGGATGGGCCAGCGCATCGCATCGTCCGAGACCGATGGCAGCTCCTACCAGTATCTGATCTATTCCAAGGGCGGGTTCGTCCTGCAGATGCTCCGCTCTCAAATGTCCGACCCGCACAACCCTGACCTGGATCATCTATTCAAGGACACTATGCGTGATTACTGCAAGACCTTCGACAATCAGCCCGCGTCAACCGAGGATTTCAAAAACATCGTGGAAAGACACATGACCCGTGGCATGGACCTCGACGGTACGCGCAAGATGGACTGGTTTTTCAACCAGTATGTCTATGGCATCGGCTTTCCCGAATACACCTTCCACGCCACCGTGGAATCGACGCCGGACGGAAAAAGCCGCATCAAAGGACAATTTACGCGCAAAGGCGTCCCCGATGACTGGAAGGACGTCGTACCGATCTACGCTCACCTTGGAAACAAGGTCGCCCGCCTCGGCACGATCGCGGTGCACAAAAATGACCAGCAGCTGGACGCGGTTATTCCCATGAAGGTAGATCGCATAACCATCAACGACGAGGAAGATCTGCTCGCAGACGTTCATCAATGAGCCCCTGGGAATGGCCGTGATATTCTTCCGCGCATGAAATTTCCTCGCGCCCTAGTTCTGCTGTCTGCCCTGCTGCTCTTTCTCACTCCCGTGCACGCGCGCGTCACCGGTATAGAAATCGCCTCGCGTGTGAACGTCCTGAATGGCCAGGCGTTCGGCAATGTGGGCGTGTACGAGCGAATCACCGGACGCGTCTATTTCTCGCTTCCCGTAGCCAACGTGCATAATCGCCGCATCGTCGATCTCGATAGAGCCGTCAATCTCAAAGATGGCGAGGTCGAATTCTCCGCCGACTTCGTGGCCATTCGTCCCAAAGATGCGGCCAAGGGAAATGGCTCGATGATTCTGGAAGTTCCCAATCGCGGCCGCCCGCGCATCACCGGCCTGGTCGACGGCGGCAATTGGGACGTCTCGGCTGACGCTGGCGACGGCTGGCTGCTCCGCAGCGGTTTCAGCATTGTGAGCGTCGGCTGGCAATGGGACGCTACAGGCGACGATTCGTTGCATTTGTATGCGCCGGTCGCGAAAGTAAACGGCAAGACCATCACAGGCCTTCTGCGCGGCGATCTGATGCCCGCTCGACCGATGCAGGAAATTCCCCTCGGGCATCTGATTCTCGGCAACATCGGCGGCAGCGAATATCCCGTTGCCTCGCCGGATGATTCGCGCAATATGCTAACCGTTCGCGATTCGCGCCACGCAAAACGCGTCACCATTCCACGATCCCAATGGCAATTCGCGCACACCGTTGACGGCAAACTCACACCCAGCGACCGCCACATTCATCTCGTTGGCGGCTTCCAGCCTGGAAAAATCTACGAGTACGTCTACGTGGTCGCCGATCCGGTCGTAGCCGGAGGCGGTCTCGCCGTCATTCGCGACTTCGCGTCCTACGCCAAGCATGCCTCCGCCGCGGTCGCTCCCGCGGCGCGTGTCTACGGCGAAGGCATCTCGCAAAACGGAAGGTTCCTGCGCGATTTCCTCTATCAAGGCTTCAACGCCGATGAGGAAGGACGCATAGCGCTCGACGGCGTTCTCGCGCATGTCGCCGGCGCTGGCCGTGGCGACTTCAACTATCGATTCGCTCAGCCCTCCCGCGATGCACAGCCGACTTCTTCGGTGTTTTTCCCCACCGACATTTTTCCATTCACCGATCAGCCCGAAACCGATCCCCTTACCCAAGAGAAGGGCGGATTGCTGGATCGCGCCACGGCCGACAACGTCGTGCCGAAAATCTTTTTTTCCAACACCTCATACGAATATTGGGGCCGTGCGGCAGCGCTGATTCACACCAGCCCGGACGGAAAGCACGACGCGCCCATATCTCCGAATGTCCGAATTTATCACTTCACCGGACTCCAGCATTTCTCCGGCCCGTTTCCGCCGGAAAAAGGAAAAGACGACCTGCTGGGCCAGCAGCCGCAATCGCCGCTGCCTATCCGCTATTTCTGGCGCGCGATGATCGCCAATATGGACGCGTGGGTCCGCTACAACGCGGCTCCGCCCGACAGCAGCTACCCTAAGCTCGCGGATGGCACGCTCACCACGCTCAAGAAATATGCGCTGCCCGCGATTATCGGCGTAAACCGGCCGCACGAGGCTAACGAAGGCACCCGCCTGGGCTTTGGTCCGAGGTGGCGCGACGGCATTCTCAGCTTGCAGCCGCCGCGAGTGGGCGAACCATTTCCAGTTCTCGTTCCGCAAGTGAACGAAGACGGCAACGAACGCGACGGCGTGCGACTCCCGGCAATCACCGTTCCGCTGGCGACCTACACAAGCTGGAATCTGCGCGATCCTTCCATTGGCGCGCCCACCGAGCGTGTTTCCTTCGAAGCTTCGTACATTCCGTTTCCGAAAACACCCGCCGACCGCGAACGCACGCACGATCCGCGAAAATCAATTGCCGAACGCTATGCCGGCCGCGATGAGTATCTGCGGCTCTACGCAAACGCAGTCGACGCACTGGTTAAGCAGCACTGGATCCTGGAAGAAGACCGCGAGCAGCTGGTACGTCGCGGCGAACAGGAGTGGGAGGACGCGACGAAATAGTCCGATCTAAGCCTTGCGTGGCAGAAATCGCAACGCCGCGGAATTCATGCAATACCGTAAGCCCGTCGGTGGCGGGCCGTCCGGGAAGACATGGCCCAGATGCGCGTCGCACAGCGTGCACTTCACTTCGCGCCGGATCACGCCAAGCGATGCATCCACTTTCTCGTAGAGATTTTCTTTGGCGATCGGCTGCCAGAAACTCGGCCAGCCCGTCCCGGAATCAAACTTCGCGCTCGAGTCGAACAATGCATTGCCGCAGTCGATGCATCGATAGAGCCCGGGAGCGTGCTGGGCGTGCAGCGCTCCGCTGAAGGCCCACTCCGTCCCGGCACGCCGCGTCACGTCGTACTCCAGCGGCGATAGCTGCTTCTTCCACTCTTCTTTGCTCTTGATCACTCTAGGCAAGGTCGCGGATGCCAGCCGCGTGCCGTCGTCCGCAAACCGGATGATACTTACAGGTTTGGAACCGGTGTTCGCTGGAGATGGATCGTCCTGAGAAAACGCCGACGCCAGCACGCGCGTCACGCCCAGCAACACGCCGTAGGCCCCAAGCGTCGCCGCCCCGAAAATCAAACCGCGCCTGGTGGTGTCGTTCATAAGAGTGTCCTGACCACGATCCACTCTGATTTACGTCAGTTCTGCCTCAACGGATGAGGGGCTTCCCCGTGCCGGGAAATACCGCCACAACCCTCGCGGTCAAACAGCTACTTTGCCGCGGTCAGTGGCGGAGCCGGCAGCAACGGCAGCCGCTTCGGCTCGCCGCGCGCCCCGCGAACTTCCAATTCCTCGAACAGCAGCGAAGGCGCTACCACCGACGCCGGCAACCCGCCCTGCGCCGAGCCAAACGCGCCCAACGCCGTCCCCGCAAACCCGGCAACCTGGCTCTGCATGTAGTTGTAGACGAAATTGTCGTTGCCGATTCCGCTGACATTGCGCAGCGCCCGCGTGTTTACGCCGATGATCCGCGCCCCGCGAATCACTTCCTCGCGCCCGTCTTCCGGGTACACCTTGTAAACCATCAACGGCAACCGGTCGCCCGTTCCCGCGCCTCCGCCGAAACTCGCCAGCAGCGAGGAAAAATCGTCCTGATGCAGCAAACTCAGCGACGGATTGTCCATCGACCGCACAATCACGCAGTACTGGAGTTTCTCCGACTTGCACTCATCCAGGAATTTCTTCTTCAGCTCCGCTGGTGGCACTGCGTCGGTCGACTGAAAAAATAAATTGCTCATCGTCGGCTTGGCATCCGCCAGCAATCCCGATCGCCCGTGGCCGTTGGATTGATCGGTGTCATTTCCCGGACGCCGCGACATTAGCAACGCCCTCAGGTTCCCGTTTTCCACCACGCTGACCTTCTGCGCGCGAACGCCTTCATCATCCACTGCGTAGCCGCCGATCAACGGTGTTCCGTGAAAGTCCTTCGCGCTCGGATCGTCTACCACCGTAACGCTTTGCGGCAACACGCGCGCCCCAATGCGTCCCACCCAATCGCTCTTCCCGCCCAGATTTCCCATCAACTGCTCGACGATCGGTTGAAATGCTACCGGAGGCCGCGACCCGTTGATCGCCGGTCCCAGAACTTGTGCCACCAGCGGTGCAGCCGCCCGCGCCTCAAACAATACCGGTCCGGTGTAATCCTGCGCCGGCTGCGCCGCGCGCAGCGCCATCAACTCGCTGCCCGCGACGTTCAATCCCTTGCGCACCGTGTCCACGCTCGGCAGATCCGCAGGTTTCGGCGCATACGTCGAATACAATTGATTCAGCGGCATCCCGTCAGGCGCCAGCGTATCCATGCCCGATTCGATCGCCGCGAACGAACGGTTCGTGCGAATCTCTGTGCCTTCGCTGGTCATCAGGTATTCGGTGGCGTAAACCAGGTAGTAGGTGACGCGGGATTCGTAAATCTCGGGGAAAATCCGCAGCGTCGCCGAGGCGTCGCGCGCCTCCTGTTCCCAGTTGCGGTTCGACCAGTCCGCCATCACCAGCGGCTCGATGTTCTGGATCGGCGTGGTCTTGGAAAAATCATCTACATCGGACTGGCGTGCCAGGCTGCTCAGATACGCCCGTTTGCGCGAATACGTCTCCACCGCCTCCTTGAACGCCTGATCCGTCGCGATCCACAAATCCTGCCGCAGCGAATCGTAGTCGCGATCAATGCCCACCGATCCTTGCGACCCGATGAATCCGCGAAACCCTTCATCGCCGATGAAATTCGAGCTGTCGAGCTTGTAATTCCCGACCCGCGCCTCCACATCCATAAATCGATTGCGAGTGTGCGTGCTCGTCAGCAGCGTGCCGAATTGCCCCACGATCTCGCGCACATCCAGGTCCAGCAATCGATACTCGACGTAGTACGGCTTCACCGGCTCGTTCGTCCCGGGAATCTTCAGCTCCAGCCGTGTCTTTGAACGCGCCATCTCATCGCGCATCGCGCGCAAGGTCTGGTCGTTGTCTTGCGCACCCGCCTGTCCGGTCGCGGCACGCGCCGGGATCACCACGCAACTCAACGCAATGGCCACAACTGCAAACGCAATCACATGCAACGCCCGCTTCACTGCACACCTCCTGTCGAAGCCGGCGCGACAACCTGTGCCGTCGCACTCGCTGCCCGTTGGGTATCCTGCGCAGGCGCCGGCAAAATCGGCGGCCGATCCGTTGAAGTCTCCTTCTTCTGCACTTCCAGCTCTGACGTCAGGATCGCCGGCGCCGCCGCGGCCACCGGCACCGAGCCCGACTCCGCTCCGCAATACCCGTTGAACACTTCCTGCTTGTCTCCAGTCGCGACGATCTTCGTCAACGCCGCCAGCGGAGTGCCCACAATGTCCACTCCGCGAATCAGCTGATCCGGCCGCCCGTCGGCGAATACCCGATACACCACCAGCGGCTGCACCTGGAAAGCCTGCGGCTGCCCGCGCCCGGTGAATGTGAATCCGCCCGCGATATCGTCGATCAGCAACCCGTACGGCTTCTTCTGCTCCTTTATCAACTCGATCAACTTCGCGCGCAACTGCGCATTGGTCACCGTTTTGCTGCTTTCCACGATCAGATTCCCCTGCCGCGACACCGGCGAAGCGCCCAACTGCCGCCTCCCGTGCCCGTTCGAATGCGGAAACCCGACCAGCGGCGATCGCGACATCTCAAAATCCTTCAACACGCCGTGATCCACCAGTACCACGCGATGCGCCTTCACGCCCTCATCGTCGAACTCGTAGTAGCCCAGCAAATCCTCGTTCCCCAGCTTCCGCATCGTCGTGTCGTCGATGATGCTCAGGAAATCCGGCAGGATCTGCTCGTTCACCTTCTTCGCAAACGTCTGCCCTTCGCTCGCATCCTTTTGCCGATGCCCTTCCGCGCGATGCCCGAAAACTTCGTGGAAGAAAACCGCCGCCGCCCGTCCGGTCAGCAATGCCGGTGTCACCGAAGGCTCGTTGATCGGCGCCTTCACCAATCCTTCGAGCTCCTTCCGCATCGTGGCTTCCGCCGCGTACACCGCCTTGTCGTCCGGAGCATCCGCGGGTTTCACCCAATCGAAATTGTAGTAGCGCTCCAGGTCCATGCCATCGGTCGCTTTGCCCTGGATGAACAATTCCAATCGATAACGAATCTGTCCGTACTGCAACTGCGTCCCTTCGCTGCTCACTTGATACGCGTTCTGCACCATCGCGGAAAATGTCGCGATCGAGTTGATCACCGCCGGTGAATCCCGAAAGGCTTTCGTGTACGCCCGCACTCGCTCTTCCCAGGGCTTACGGTCAACTTGCATCAGGTTTTCCGGGCCAATGTAGGTGTGCGGCTGCTCGTGCGTAAAATCGGGCGCCGCGCCTTCCGCCGACTCGATCTTCACTTCCTTGCCGGTTTTGATCTTGATCAACGCTTCCGCCGCCGAACGGTATTGCTTGTCCGTCTCCAGCCAGATGGACCGCCGCAGCACTTGTGTGTCGTTGTCGGTCGGCGCAGGCGCGATTCCGCCGCGCTGCTCTTGCCGCGTGCCTACCTTGTGCGTGTTGTCCAGGTCGTACGAGCCCGTGCGCACCGCCACTTCCAGCCAGCGGTTGCGGTTCTCGCTGCTGTTTAGCAGCGCCCCGTTCGACCCCGACACATCCGCCCTCTGCGAGTCTGTGATCGTGTAGCCGATGTAGTACGCCGGCGGATCCTGCGATCCCAGCACCTTCACCGAACGCTCCAGCTCCTCCTGCATCGCCGCCAGCAGCGGCGAACGTTTCGCCGGCGAGTCCGGCGGCCCCGCATACGCCACGCGCGCGGTAATCGGCGCCATCAGCGCCGCCAAACCCAGCGCCACGCACGAAATCACAATTCTCTTTTGCATCGATATGCTCGTCGATTCGATCATCGATCTGATCAAGGTAAGCCTCACTCACACTTAGACGGGTCTAGGAATCATTCAGTGTACGCCAGCGTCAGGAGGGTCTACAAACAGAGGTAGCCTGCCGGACAACTCTGCTAGACATAACAATTCGACGCTCTTTGCGCGCCAACCGTTGCACGCAGCACGCACCGCTGTCCGCACCCGGGTAGCACACCATTTTTGCTGGCAGCGCCATCCGCCCAGCAATTCGGAGGGAGTGGCACAGCCATTCCTGGCTGTGCGCGATGTCAACTGCGTTGAAACTTTCTTGGCTGGCCACCAAACGAATCAATCAGTCCTGTACGGGAGGGGCTGGCCCCCTCCCGGACCGCTGCGTGTTGTCGTGCGCGGCCCGAACCTTCGCTCTTCTTTAGTCTATAGCATGAAATTCAAGCGCCCCGTTCATCCGCACTTGGGCGATTGCGGCGGGCATTGCGGTTGTCGCGTGGGCAACGTCGTCGTCGAGCTGCTCCCCTTTGAGGCAATCGGCACCACCACTGCCGGGATCACCGCCAGCACTCCCAAAGTGATCACCATTCCCTTGCTGAGGTGCGCTCCGCTTTGCGCCACGCTCTGCAAGCCCGTCGCGCCGCCCACATTGGTATCCTCGGTGGCCGCCGTCAGAATCGAAAGCGTCGCCTGCGCCGGCGGCAACGGCGCTGAGTTGTCCCCGCTCCGAACGCTGCTCATCTGCCCGGCCTTCACTAGCACGCATTCTCCCGCCAGATTGCACACGCGCACCACGCCTTCGAACGCAATCACCGTCATCGTCCCGTTATCGAATCCCACATAAAAATCCGTCCCCACCACGCCCGCGACTCCCGCCGGAGTCCGCACCTCGAATTTCCCGTCCGGCCGCGCGATCTTCTTCGCCTGCGATCGCAATTTCCCGTAGGTCAATTCCAGCTGCGTCTGCTGCGCCCCCGAGTCGTGCTTCTCGATGCGCATCGACGATTCCGATCCCACGTTCAACGCCGATCCGTCGTCCAAAGCCACACGCGCGCGCCCGCCTACCTGCGTGTTGATTAGATCCTGCCAGTCCACCGCCGATTTCGGCGACGCCGTGATCTTCTTCGCCCCGCGCTCGATGTTCGCTGCCGGAATCAGCCGCGCGATCTCCCCTGCCCGTTGCCCGCCCGCCTGCGGCAGCGCATACGTATCCGCCGGCATCGCCAGCAGCAGCGATAAGCATCCCGCAAGTCCCAGCGCGCACGGAGATTTCTTCGTCATCGGAGTATTCTCCTGGATCGGAATCAAGTCGGCAGGTAGCTGCAACTATCCTTGAAGAGCCTTCGCGAAGTGTCAATCCCAAACCCGGCGGCTCTTGCGCAGTCGCTACACAGCGGCCCCTGCCGCTGCAAGAGTCCCTTTTCATTCCTCGAGATACTGAAACACTGCCGCAGCCATATCGTCGTGCTCAGCTCGCTCGCCGGCAAATCTGCTCACTGCCGCATATTTTGCCGAGAAACTCCGCCGCTGCGCGCTCCGCCTGCGCCGCACACACCGCTTGCAGCCGCTCCAGGCCGAAGTTCTCGTCTTCGGCGTCGAATGCATCCGGCAATCCGTCGGTGAAAAACAAGACCGAATCCCAGGTTCCAATGGCAGCTCCAGCGCTTCGTAAGAGACGCTCGGGTCAAACAAGCCCGGCGGAATCCAGATCTTCATGCCAGCTTGCAATGCTTCGTTCGGCAACATCACATTTTGAATCGAGCGCGCTTCCTCGAGCTCTTTCTCGCGGCGTTTCTCGAGCGCATGCAGTTCCACAGGCGACGCTATCGTTGGCATGCACTTTTCCAGGAGGGAACATCTCGCCAGGAAGGGAGGTCGGCGGCCACTCGATTCTATCAGCGCATTCCTTCTTCCGTGCGGCAAAGCGCCCCTCCCTCACACACGCGCTGTGGTTCGGGCCGGACCTCGCTGGCGTTATTCGCTAGCACACATGCCCGCGCGCAGCGGTTGTTCAGTCCTCCGCCTGGCGCAACAATTCCTCATGCGCGCACTGATCGGCCTCGTGGTGGTCGCCGGAGTTCTCCTGGGCTTCTACGCGTACTCGCTCAAGAAACTCCCCGCCACCGATTCCGGCACGGCCCCCACACAAGCCATCAGCCTCACCGGCGTCCGCAGCGACCTCCTCTCCATCGCCAACGCCGAACGCGGCAACGTTGCGCTCAACAGCCAGTGCGCCTCTCTCAACGACTTGATCTCCTCCGGCTCGCTCACCATGTCCCGCCCCGAGCGCGACGGCTACTCCTACTCGGTCGAGTGCTCCGGCCCAGACTTCACCGTCACCGCCCGCCACGCTCCAGCCCCTGCCGGCTCCTCGATCCGCTATCCCACTCTCGCCATCGACCAATCCATGCAAATCCGCGAACTCCAGTAACCTGCTCATGTTCCAGTTCATCGCTGTAGCTCACCCCTTCAGGGGTGAGGTGCTTTTCCGGTGTGGTCAGCACCCTACCATGTCAGACCGCCGCGCCTGGTAACCACGGAACTTTTCCCCTCCGTTTCCCGTACCTCCCTCTGACAAACGGTTCCCGCTTACACAGTCGCTACCGCGCCGCACACACAAAAAGGAGCTTCCATGAACGGAGAATTCATCGGCCTGATCGCAGTGATCATGAGCTTGGGCATCCCCATGGCCGCCATGTACACCTACTTCCGCGTCCGCAAACTGCGCACCGAAGAACGCCTGGCCGCCATCGCTCGTGGCGTCGACGTCCCGATGGTCGCCGAGTTGCCCGAAGCCTCCCGCTCCCGCCGCTACGGCATCCTGCTGACCAGCGGAGCCGTCGGCTTCATCATCGCCATGGGCCTGATCGCCACCATCGAGCGCGATCCCGAGACGTGGACGGCCGCGGCCGTCGCGGTAATCCCCCTGGCCATCGGCATCGGCTACTTCCTCGACTCCAGCCTCATTCGCCGCGACCTCCGCTCCGCCAGCTAACACCCCGCCAGCTGACGGGCCACGCCGCCGCGCTCCGAATTAGGTCTTGGGTTTGCGACGGCAGCTTCGCCGATCTAACGCCGCCACTACTGCGAGCCGGCTGCAGTGGGCTATGCGTCTCTATTCCCTCGGTCAGAGCTGCCGGTGGGAGTGGGCGGCTATCCCGATCAGAAGTCCGTAGTAGTTCAAATTACCTTGATTCTCGCGCTCGATCCCCGCTTGACTGTTCAGAATCAGCTGGTTGACGTAGGCCAGAGCGACGGCATCGGAGCGCTTGATGCGCTTGCGGGCCAGCGCGGTGGCGATGTTGCCGAGAAAGGTGTTCACGAAGGCGGGGGAAGCGAAATCCTTTGACACCATCGAGGAGCTCGGCGGCAATGGCTTCATCGTCCGGGCGGTTTTTTGCGCGGGACGATGCTTGGCGCAGAGGTAGCGATGGTCCTCGGCAACCGCGAGGCAGCAACAGCGACCAGCGATGCTGACCTGCGGTGACAGAACGGCGATGGAGAAGGCTGAAACAAAGCCTCGTTCGTTGCGGGTTCCTGCGGAACCTTGAAATGGGAACGGTTGCGCCGCTGGAGGAAAGCTCGGGCTCAGAATTTGAAGCCAGCGGAGCCGGCAAGAGGACGGGATTACTCGGGCTGACGACGGGAGCGTTGGCGGTGTTGGCCTGCTGAGGTTGCTGGGGAGCGGGATCGAGATTGATGGTGAATTCGCCGCAGGGTCCCTTCCCCTATAGTTTTCGTATCGTATTGGATTCATGGTGGTTATACATGTGTCCGTATTAAACTGAATTCAGGGGAGTTACGGCAGGAGTACGACTGGCCCTGCTGACGCGGCGGTCTGAGGAGGGCCCGAGGGTGAATCGAGGACTGCCCAGAAGAGAGAAGGATGTGAGAGCAATCTTACCCAGTATGATACGTAATGTCAGGGTGAATGCTTAAGTCTTTTGCCTTCAAATCGTTGAATGGATCATTCGAATGAATCTGGCCCAGACAAAAACTGACGAAGGAACGGGCGAGCGAAAACTCAGGTGCAACCGCTGCAGGTGGGCACCCCAGGAGCCCGACGTCTGGAGTTGGTTGAGGAATGCACCGCGCCAGGGAGAGGCTTCATCCAACTACCACTGAACTCGTGTTAGCACCGCTTGGTTTCCTGGCCCTGACACGAGAAATTCGTTTGACGGCATCGCCTGATACGAGGGCAGAGCGAATCAGTTCCACGCGTAAAAAAGAGAGGCTCTACACACGAAGACGAGAGGGACACTCACATGCGATATCGATTGTTGGGAAATAGCGGGTTGCGGGTTTCGGAAGCGGCGCTGGGGACGATGACGTTTGGGGAGGAGTGGGGCTGGGGTTCGGGCAAAGAGGAGGCGTACAAGGTGTACGACGCTTTCCGGGAGGCCGGGGGCAATTTCATCGATACAGCGAACCTGTACACGAACGGCACGAGCGAGACGTTTTTGGGCGAGTTCATGAAGGGGCACCGCGAGAGCGTGGTGATGGCGACGAAATACACGAATGCCGCGCCGGGAAAGGATCCCAATGCGGCGGGCAACCAGCGGAAGAACATGGTGCAGTCGGTGGAAGCGAGTTTGAAGCGACTACAGACCGACTACATCGACCTTTACTGGGTACACATCTGGGACGGACTAACGCCAGTGGAAGAAGTGATGCGAGCGCTGGACGACCTGGTGCGGCAGGGCAAGGTGTTGTATGCGGGAATTTCGGATGCGCCAGCGTGGTGGATCGCGCAAGCGAATACGATTGCGCAGTTGCGCGGGTGGTCGCCATTCGTCGGGTTGCAGATCGAGTACAGCCTGACGGAGCGGACGGTGGAGCAGGAACTGATCCCGATGGCAAAAGCGCTGAACATCGGGGTGACGGCGTGGTCGCCGCTGGCCGGCGGGGTGCTGAGCGGGAAATACCAAGGGGCAGCTGGGGCCGGACAGGGAGCCGAGGCAGGGCGGATGAGCAGCGAGATGATGAAGGGTTTTCTGCCGGAGCAGCAGCGGACAGAGCGCGTGGTGACGGCGGTGAAGGCGGTTGCGGGCGAGGTCGGACGCAGCATGGCGCAGGTGGCGCTGGCGTGGCTTCGTTACCGGGATGTGCCGGTGATTCCGATTATTGGGGCGCGGAAGTTATCGCAGTTGCAGGACAACCTGGCGAGTTTGGAGTTGAGGCTTTCGGTGGAGCAAGTCAAGAAGCTGGACGAGGCCAGCAAGATTGAACTGGGATTCCCGGAGAGCATGTATGCAAAAGAGCTTGTGCGCGGGTTCCGTTATGGGGGAATGCGGGAACAGATTGTGGCTTAGGCCGGTTTGTTCCGAAGACCCAGGCACGAAGTCCGTACTTGGGCACCCGGCACCAGCAGAGGCGATCTCATCGATTGTCGATGATGTTTAGATCAAGCCAGGTCCCTCCACTCCGCGACCGGCACGCAAAAAACCGGTGCAAGAAAAAGCCGGCCGCGCCGGTCGGGATGACAGAGCTCGGGAGACGCGCGGAACGGATAGGAGGAGTGGGAGGAGTTGAGAGTTGAGAGTTGTGAAGACCTAGGTACAAAACCGGTTCTGTGGGAACCCCGGAGTTTCGGACGGGAGAGGCGATGGCACGGTATTTAACGCAGCATACTTTGGCTTGTTTGACGCGGCAGGGGGCGGAGAACCTGGCGCAGAAGATGATGGGTGGAGGGACGGCGCGGGCGGAGCGGGTGATGGTGAACATGCTGGAAGGGAAGATGTTTGCGGAATTCCGAGCAGAATCGCGGGAGGTTCTGGAGGGGTGGTTGAAGACCGAGGGGATGCACTTTGACTGGCTGTTGCGCGTGGAGTGGGAGACGCATGGGCCGGACGGAAAATTGCATAGCGCAGAGTGAACGGGAGTTCAGGGGACTAGCTGGCACTACGGAAGGAAAGGCGGTTGGTCAGTTTCCGGTGGCGCGAACTAATCGGGCAAATCGGCGCTTATTGGAGCCATTTGCATTCTCTGATTATGGCCCGCTCGTCGCTTAGCCCGGCGTACCCACTCTTGTCGCTTAAGACTTCAACGAGAACGTCGTAACCGCGACCGTCAGCATGCGCATTCAATCGCAAACTCAAACCCGGCAAGATTTCCGGCAACTCACCGAAATGCACATTGCTGCCATGTGCGTAGAACCTTGCGACCCAGCCATTCAAATATTGTGGCTGGTGCTCCAAAAGAGTCTGCCACGACGCGTATGAGCCGTACTTCGAGAAGTCCTCTGCTTCGGCTGTGTTGACTGTTCTTAAAAAGCCGAGCGCAAGTGCATGAGTGCGGTTTTGCTCATCAGCTTGTGAGGCTCCGGCTGACGCCGTCTGGGCGAAGTGGGATGCAGGAGTTTCGAGAGCCAATACAAGCAAAACCGTACTCAAGACGATTCGACGCCTGTTCATAAATCGTCCCCCTTCCCCCAGCAATCATGCTGTTTTATAGCACGGTAATTGCGCAGTTGTTAAGCCATACGCCGATCTACCCAATGAACGCGGTAACCGGATAAGTGCCGGAGTGCGACATTCGGCGAATTCGACTTGGTTGCAATAACAGGTAGAGAAAACCCAAATCGCCGGGCTAAAATAGCCAGCAACCGAGCGCATGGCGCGGCTGTTCAGCACAGATCCTGCTCAATCAAGTGGGCTGCGAAGCAAGAAAAATTCCAGCCGTTGGAGAGGTGGTTTTTCTTGACTTCGACCTTTATAGGAGTCAGCCACCCTTTTGCGGTCAGCAAACCGTCCGCGCCTCTTTTGCAGAGAACCTGTTACCGCGCCTTGAAGAAAGTAGATGCCCAAGAACGCTAGCCAGAGCGTTATCCCTTCGAAACCCCCGGACTGGTCCGGACGTCTGTAACAACGGTACAAAATCGACCTGTCGACCGTATTCCCGATGGAGCATCCATGTTGCCCCCCAAAAGCACGTTCATCTTTTCGATCGTCGTTGCAACTGCCTTGCTGCTAGTCCCCTTCGCGGACGGGCAAAAATCGACAGATGCACTCCCGGCTCCGTTCCCAGTGCAAATTACGCGCGGCAAGACAGTGTTCATCTCCAACGCCGGAGGCGACACCAATTACCTGTATAGCGGAGGACCCGACCGCCTCTACAACCAGTTCTATGCAGCGATCCAGAGTTGGGGACGCTACCAGCTTGTGGCCGGTCCCGGAGAAGCTGACTTAGTTCTTGCCATAAGCTTCAGCAACCAGTTCGTGGGCGACAAGGATCCGAGGGGAAACGGATCGTCTTCGCCTTTGGTGGGCCGTTCGCTTACCGATCCTCAATTCCGGTTGACAGTCCTCGACCCCGGAACGCGCGTCACATTATGGACTTTCACTGAACATGTGCAATTCGCGGCGTTGCAGGGCAATCGAGACAAAAACTTCGATCAAGCCCTGGCCGCTCTAGTGAACGACGTGAGAAATGTAGCCGGCCAGCTCACCGCCACGTCCGTCGGCGCCAAAAAATAGGTCCCGCGAAGCGCGGAATCACAAGTTGTCTCGCACCCAGGCCTCTACCACCCGTTGCCTCAATGCCCGGTTAACCATGGTTGGCAATTCTTGCCACCATATTCTCTTGACTCTCCGCTTTATAGCGGTATCTCTAACGAGGCCGGCCGTTGCCCGCTGGGGATCGCCTAGGAATACATCGGTCGCCAGCGCGGTGACTGGCCCCACTCCGGGATGGGTCATCAGCAGCCTCGCTCCGGAACGACGACCCGCTTGCTCTGCGACTTGGTGGTTCAGCTTTTCAATCTCCGCTCCGATGCTCACGTACATTTCCTGCAACGCACTTCGGCGAATAGCCATGCCAGAGACAACGACGCGATTGCGTTATGGAACCGGATACGTACCGCACTTGCCGATTATCGGAACGCGTTCAGCCTGTCGGTGTAACCCTGAACACGCGAGCACCGTTGCGGAGCAAATGAGAGCTCGCAAGCACCTCATTCATGTTATGACATGGCGCAGAACGGTCGGCAGACCGTCATCGGGATATGCGGCTGCAGAATGATGATCCTTGATTGGGGTGGGCGAAGATGAAATTGCGGAGCCGGGTGTTGGGTGATGTGGTTGTGTCGATTGGCAGTGGGGTCGTGCTGTTCGTGCTGTTGGGATTGGGACGGCTGGTGGGGCCGCGCGTGAAGGCACAAGGGACGCCGAACGGGCGCGTGCCGACGATCGAGGAGTATCAGCCCAAATCGGGGCTGGTGACCCCGGAACACCTAGTGGGGCGGGCGAAGTATCCATTCGTGGACATTCACAGCCATCACTGGAATCCAACCGCAGAGCACGTCGACCAAGTGGTGAAGGAGATGGACACGATCAATATGCGTGTGCTGGTGAATCTGAGCGGTGGAACCGGCGAAGATCTGAAGAAGACCGTGGCGGTCATGAAGGGGCGCCATCCTGAGCGGTTCGCGGTGTTTGCGAATCTGAATTACGACGATCTGAACACGCCGGGATACGGCAAGCGAGCCGCAGCGCGCCTGGAACAAGACGTAAAGAACGGGGCGCAAGGACTGAAGATTTTCAAGAATTACGGAATGGATCTGAAGTATGCGAACGGCGAGCGCGTGCACGTGGACGATCCGGAGTTTGATGCGGTGTGGGAGAAGTGCGCGGAGCTGAAAATTCCGGTGTTGATTCATATCGCGGAGCCATCGGCATTTTTTGACCCTTGGGATTATCAAAACGAGCGGTGGGAGGAGCTGCGGGAATTTCCGCAGCGCGCGAGGCCGTCTTCGAAATATCCGGCGTTTGAGACGCTGATGGCGGAGCGGAACCGGATGTTCGCAAAACATCCACGGACGAACTTCATTGCGGCGCATCTGGCGTTTCATGGAAACGATCTGGGGCGGCTGGGGAGATTGTTCGATGCGAATCCGAATGTTTATGTGGACTTTGCGGCGGTATTGGCGGAATTGGGCCGACAGCCCTATTCGGCCCACGATTTTCTGGTGAAGTATCAGGATCGCGTGCTGATGGGCAAAGACATTTACGAGGTGAACGAATACAAGTGGTATTTCCGAGCGCTAGAAACGCGCGATGAGTACTTTGAGTATTACCGGAAGCGGCATGCGTTCTGGAGGATTTACGGATTTCAGGTACCGGATGAGGTGTTGAAGAAGATTTACTATGAGAACGCACTGAAGCTGGTGCCGGGACTCGGAAAACAGTGGCACGCGGCTGATGGCATGAGATGAGTTCGTTTCACAGTATTGGGAAAGTGCTGGTTGTGACGGTTTGCGGCGTCAATCCGCTTGGCTGCGACTTACCAGGCACATTAGTCGAAAACGTAGCTCCTCCTTCGAAAGAGCGACAAGAGCGAATGTGAAGTTTGGCGAAAAATTGTGTACTGGCAGTCGTCCCCCAAAGGGGTGGAGTGGTTCTTTGCCTACGCACTTTTCGATGCTTTCAGAAAGTCACGGCTGGCCAACCTCATGCAAGCGTTCAATAGCTCCACTTAGATAGCGAACAACGTATAGCTCGCCAGCCTGGTCCTGCCCAATTGCGGATAAATCGTTGCCTGCGGTGGTCAGAAGAAATGTACGCGTCCCGGACTGACCACTCTGCGTTAACGACCACACCCGCCCGCTGATGAAATCCCCGAAAACGTAACTTCCGGCCAGCGCGGGAATCTTTTGTCCGTGATACACGTGTCCGCCGATGACCGTTGCATCTCCGTCTGAACGGCCATAGTCGAAAATCGGGTCGGTGAGCTGATTCCCAGTTTGAGAGCAGGTTGTGGCCGGAAAAACATGTGTTCCTTCTCGGAGATTCCAGCCCAGATTTGCGCCTCCCTGTTGCGGTGTGAGCAAATCTACCTCCTCAAACGAGTCCTGGCCGACGTCCCCTATCCAAAGGTTGCCGTTCGCGCTGTCAAATGAGAATCGGAAAGGATTACGCAATCCGTATACCCAGATCTCGTCGCGGCCGGTCTGATTCACAAACGGGTTGCTCGGTGGAATCGCGTAGTTCAATCCCACCGCAGGCGGCGAATCGACATCAATTCTCAGGATTTTTCCGAGCAGCACGTTGATATTCTGTCCGTTGCATTGCGGATCGCCGCCACTGCCGCCGTCTCCAAACGCAATGTACAGAAATCCGCTCTGGTCGAAAGCCAAGCCGCCGCCTTTGTGGTTGGCGAACGGCTGGTCGAGGGTCAGCAAAATGTTTTCTGTGGCCGGATCGGCGGAATTCGCGTCAGTAGGGGAGGCCGTAAACTCAGCAATCACGCTCTGCAGTTGTGCGCCGACGTTGCGCGTGTAGTTCACGAAAAACCGACGGTTCTGCGCGTATTGGGGGTGAAAGGCCAGTCCCAGAAGGCCAGTTTCACCGCCGAAAGTGAAGCCGGCGCGGCCAGTGACGTCCAAAAATGGGGTGCTGGCGCGGGCTCCATTGCCCTGAATGATCTGGATGTGCCCACCCTGTTCGACGACGAACAGCCGTCCACTGCTGTCGGCGGGCTGCTGGATGTCGAGAGGTGTCGAGAATCCATTGGCAACCTGCAGCAGATCAAATTGCGCGGCAGGTGGAGGCGACGAGGGAGGCGGAGTGCTCACGCTGGAACTGGAGCCGCCACAACCCGAGATCATTAGTAACACGGGCGCGACAAATGATCCGTAGCAGCAGCGCATCCATGTCCATGAAACAAGCACGAACTGGTTCCTCCACCAGAATCCCCATTTTGCCCCTTATTTGCGACACCGGTCGAGTTTGAAACCACTCTCAAGTCCTGCCTGACCGGCTTATCGAAGAAGTGCCTAATGGGCATAACGGACCTCCGTCTATATGCGAAGAAAGACCTTTTCCCGGTACATCCAGTAGAGGATCAGCCAACAAACTGCGAGCACTGCAAGCCCTTCGAGCAAAGGTTGCAGAGCGGCGCCTGCGATTGCGAACGCCCGAGGACCGAGGTGGATACTAAACGTAGAAATCATAAACTTGGGCATTAGATGGGCGATGAGATAGGCAGCGATGGAGTTCATTCCAATCACGACCAGCGGGAACGCCCATTTCTTGTAGCCCCGCGCTTCGATAATCCAGCCGAACGCCACTAGAAACAGAAAACACAGTCCGCCGCTGAACAGGGTCCAGCTGGGAGTCCAGATGCGTTTTACTACCGGGCAGATTCCCGCCGCGTGAAGCAGTAAACCGGTCGCCAGCCCGCCCGCTCCCGCCAGCAGAAGTTTTTTGAACGGGTTTTGCGGAGCCGCACAACGCAACCAGCGCCCGGCAATTAAACCTAGAATCATGGTGCCGAGTGTGGGAATGAAACTGAGGGTCAAATAGCCACCCTCATTCGCGACGAACGGCGCGGTTCGGGGGAAAAGATTCAGGAACCACTGGTCGAAAGCATTCCCGAGATTGGCATTCTTGTTCCAATGGGCCATGAAGCCCGTATAGTTGTGGGACCAGTTGGCGGGAACACCTACGGCTTGCCAGTCGAAACCGGGGCCCGCGACCGGATAGACAGCCCATGCCAGCCAATAACCGAAGAGAATTGCGGCCAAGGAAATCCAAAGCCACTTTTCTCTTACGTAGCCGAGCAGGAAAAGGAAAACGTAACCGAGTCCGATTTGCGTGAGCGTGTCTTCAAACGTGAAGTACGTCTGCGGCTGGTCCATGGACCGTAGGAAAATTCCCAAAATAATGAGAAGGAACGCGCGCCAGATGGCGTGGCCCATTTGATTCCCGAAGGTTTTGCCTTTGGCGGTTCGGCTGGCGATGGAATAAGGCAGCGCGACCCCGACGAGAAAAGAAAAAGAGGGCTGGATCGTGTCATGAAGGGAGCATCCCGCCCACTGCACGTGACTTTGGTTGTAACTTAGAAGATTCCAGAACCAATTTCCGGGGAACGACTGCGCCACCTGCGAGAAACGCAGAACTTCGGCCATCATCAAGAGCATCACAAGTCCGCGATACGCATCGATGGCGATGTTGCGCGCAGGAGCAGCAGGTAGCGCGGAAGCGGCTGCGGCGTTACTCACAGGGGTGATCCGTTGCGCTGTTTCCAAAGTCCGTGGGTGAAGTCTGGAAACTTCACCGGGGTGCTGTTTTGCGCGACGGATTTTTCACTCAGCCCTGCGACCGCGCTCCAACTCGCCGCGTCGTAGACATCCATATCAGGCTCCAGGCCTTCGCGCATGCACTGCACCAGGCGGTACAACATCAAGTAATCCATCCCGCCGTGCCCACGGTCTTCGGCCTCTTTGCCGTGTTCTCTCCAAAGTTTGTGTTCGTACTGTCCTTTGTAGGAGTCCAACCCGGTGAACGCTTCCTCGCCTTGTTGCCCGTCGAGATAAATGCGCTCAGGATAGTCGCGAAACATGCCTTTGACGCCTTTGATCAGATTGATGCGATCGTAGGGTTGCGGATTGCAGACATCATGCTGAACCATGATGGTCAAGCCATTCGCCGTCTTGATGAGCGAAGTGTTCATGTCTCCACAAATATATTTTTCTTTCCATTTGGGACTATCTTTGGGAATGTTCGCGGCCCGGTAGGCATCCAGACCTGCCTGGGGAGAACTCATCGAAACGATATAGTCGAAGCGATCCCCGCGGTTGATCCCCATGTAGTTCGCCACCGGCCCGAGGCCATGGGTGGGATAAAGATTCCCGTTGCGCTTGGTGTGCGGATCGCGCCGCCACAGGCCTTCGCTTCGGTCTTCGAACACGATCTTGCGCAGGTCGTGGTTATAGGCTCCCTCGCCATGCAGCAGTTTCCCGAACATCCCAGCGCGAACCATGTTCAACACCAGTAATTCGCTGTAGCCGTAACAACAATTCTCCATAATCATGCAGTGACGCCGTGTCTTTTCAGAGGTGTCAACAATTCGTTGGCACTCTTCGACGGTGTTTACGGCAGGAACTTCCAGGCCCGCATGCGCTCCACCCTTCATAGTGGCCACCGCCATGGGAGCATGCCAGTCCCAGGGTGTGGCTATATAAATGAAATCGAGATCGGCGCGTTTGCAGAGATTCTCGTAGTCATGCTCCCCGTTGGTGTAAATTTCGACCCGCTTGCCGCCGCTTTTCTCCACCATTTCCTGGGCGTGAGTGGCGTGCTCTTTTACAGAGTCACAGATCGCATTCACCTGCACGTGTGGAATTGCCAGGAAATTCGAAAGCATACCGGTGCCGCGCCCGCCGACTCCAATGACACCGAGGCGCACGGTATCTCGGGGCTCGAATTTCATGCCAATCACCGATTCGTTTGTGGCGGCGGCCATGCTTGGGGGCTCAAGAGCAAACGCGCGCGGCTCACCGATTGCCAGTCCCGCGCCGACCAAGCCCACGCCCGTCTTGAGCAGTTGTCTCCTGGAAACCTGCCGCTCTTGCTTCATTTTTTTATCCGTTGTCATTGAATTGTCCTATTCGCTAGATAACATCGGTCGTTCCGAATGCTGATGGGTAGAAATCAACTGCTTTGCGGATGGCATAGACAAGAATGGCGGCAAGCGTGGCTAACGACGCCCCGGAACAAATAATATTCGTCGGGGTACAATCCGTGGTCCTGTAACACAGGAGCGCTTTCAAACTTGGACTCACGCGCCGATAGCTCAAACCCGGATTCTCCTATCAAATGACGAAAGTCTTTGCGTCCCCGCGCTTCAGCCGTCGTCAATCCAAGACGGGTGCTCGATACAAGAAATAACCAGGGCACCGACATTTCCTGAAGTCGGTGTAGCCACCAATCAACCACTCGACTCCGACATTCAGGAAAACTGTGAATATTGATCGCAATATCCACCTGCTTCAACCGGTCTAATTCATCGAGTGGCACCACCTCGCATTGCCCCGTCATGTTCCGCTGTTTAAGATAGTAGTCGCAAATGAAAGTGGATTCAGGTACGGCATCGACGCAGAAGTATTTGCGAACGTTTGGAAACGCGGCGGCCATCCTATGCGCTAGTCTTCCATACTCCTGTAGCTTGTGCAGCAAGCCGAGGCGATCGATTTGCACCGCGTATGCGGCCGTCGCATGGTACGCCCAATTCGGATAGCGGCGCGACTGAAATAGGTAGAGGTTGTCGGCCCTAAAGGAGGTCAAGTCAGCTGTGCTTCGACCGTGGCACTGCGCCATTGGATATGGTCATTCGCAGGATGGTTTGAATATCTACGACGAAGCTCAACCAAGAGGGGATTGTCGGACCTTAGGTATCGCTCGCTTTGACCTGCCGCTCCTGCACAACGCCTGGTCGCCTCGGCCAAGCGAAACTGCGACGCTAGCCAGCGTGCCGATTCTAGGATCTTGTTGCGCGTTCCTGTGCTGATCACCGTTAGGCCCGTCCACCCGGATACAAGGCGAGATATCCCTGTGGACACTCGTCGAAGGCCCAGATTTAGGTGTATGGCGTGTGTGCTCGCCACGTTTCGCACCTCAATGCACATCAAAGGCGAAGGATGCACCTGTGCACTTGCTTCAGCAAGATTCAATCTTCACTACGCGGCATCCTTCTGGTTACCCCTTTTACTTTCGAGACTTGGCCTCGGCGCGGCCTTCATCGATCTCAGCCGTATGAAACCGTTGCGCGTTAGAAGGCCAGTTGGTCGGCAGGCTTCATGCATCGCGGATAGCACGCGCCATTCATCCTGAGGCCGTGACGAAGAGATCCCAAGCAGTATTGGCATTCTGGCAGGACATCTCTGGAAGAGTACAGCGAACGGCGGTATACACGGGATCGTTTGTCGGAACTCTATTTGTCCGGTTAGGCCAATCCAGGAGTTAGGCGAGATTCGGAATGTCGCGTGTAACATGGCAACCCTCGCGGTAACCGGACAACTGGACTTAAACGTCGGCCAGCCTGTTGGCACCGCAGTTTGTTCGCCTCTCCGCAGCAAAAGACGCTATATTGTCGACCCATATCATTTCAACGCAGCTTGCTCGCGTTCCTGGGTGCCATCATGATTGAAGACTTATCGCGATATCACCAACCGGTCGGCACTCTACTGGCCGGCTCCTCCGCTGACTGGGAACAGTACCGCCTCGATGCGAAACAACTCGAATTCTTCCACGAAAATGGCTATCTGAAGGGCGTTCGCATTTTCACCGACGAGCAAGTGGAAGTTCTACGTCGGGAATTGGAGCAGTTGATGAATCCGGAGCATGCCGGCCGGCATCTGTTCCACGAATACCATTCCAATGAATCGACGGATCCGAACCGCGTTGTTTTTCACGCCTTGGGCGCTTGGCGCGTGTTGCCCGGCTTTCACGATCTGCTTTGGAACCCCGCGTTCCTGGTGCCGGCATCTCAGTTGTTGGGTGGCCGAGTGCGGTTCTGGCACGACCAGCTCTTTTGCAAACCGGCGAAATACGGCGGTGTAGTAGCCTGGCACCAGGATTACTCGTATTGGACAAGAACGACGCCGTTGGCCCATCTCACTTGCTGGATTGGTCTGGACGATTCCACGCGCGACAACGGTTGCTTGAACTACATCCCGGGGAGCCACAAATGGCCCGACCTGCCCAAGCCAGTGTTAGCCGGTGAAATGGATGGCATTCGCGACGCTCTTCCCGAAGAACTGAAGGACAAATTCCAGCCCGTTGCCGTGGAACTGAAGAAGGGTGAAAGCACGTTCCATCACGCTCGAACGATGCACGGGTCGCACGCAAACAATACGCCGGCACCGCGACGCGCCACGGTCATAAACGTCTTTCGCGATGGCGTCATGTCGAATGCAGATGAGCCACTGCTCACGGGCGTTCCCGTCATTCCTCGCGGAAACAAGATGGGTGGGCAGTTCTTTCCCCTGCTATTCGATCCCGAAGCGCATTAGAAGAATTTGACTTCCGAGCACACCGCACCCACCGCACTAAGCCTCTGATAGAGCCGTACTTCCATTTGCTGGCACCGCTTCAAGAGGCTTCCCAGAAGATTGAGTTGGGGTTTTCCTGCGAGTCTCGAAACTAATCAACGGGAGTATCCAAAGATTGCGCTCTTTCGCCCAGTTGGACTAACGGTAACCCCTGGCAGGCTACGCGTGTTGGGCCTTTACCCCAAACTACTGACGCAGTACGCTGCGGCTCATGATTTGACCGGCGGCTTGGGAGACCTACGTGAAGCGTTTCATTCTTGCGGTGCTTTTTCTTTTGATCTTGTGTGGCCGATCATTTGCACAGGCACAACCACAACCGCTGCCGTCAAATGTCACTGCGCAAGTGGACAAGGTCTTCGAGAAATGGGACAAGAGCGACTCGCCGGGGTGCGCGTTGGGGGTGTACAAAGACGGGCAAATTATCTACAAGCACGGCTATGGCATGGCCAATTTGAATGACGACGTGCCGATCGCGCCCACGACGGTGTTCCATGTGGCGTCGATGTCGAAACAGTTTACGGCTGCTTCGATCGCGTTGCTGGTTCAGCAGGGAAAACTGTCGCTAGATGACGATGTGCGCAAATACATGCCCGAGCTGCCTGATTTCGGAGAGCGGATTACGATTCGGCACCTGGTTCACCATACCAGCGGGCTGCGTGATCAGTGGTCGCTGCTTGGGCTGGCGGGGTGGCGCTATTCGCTGGATTTGATTACCGATGACGACGTGATGTCCGTGATGACGCGGCAAAAGGATCTGAACTTCAAACCGGGCGAAAAACACATTTATTGCAACACGGGCTACACGTTGATGGGACTGATTGTGAAACGAGTGAGCGGAATGTCGCTGCGCGAATTTACGTCAAAGAATATTTTCGAGCCGCTGGGGATGACGCACACCCATTTCCGAGACGACCACGCAGAAATTGTGAAACACAATGCCCTGGGATACGGACAGGAAGACAAGGACAGGCCCTTTCGGCTGAGTGTCACGAACTTCGACACTGTGGGGGCAACGAGCCTGCACACCACGGTGGAGGACCTACAACTGTGGGATGAGAATTTCTATAACCCGCGCCTCGGCGGGCCGGCGTTCTTAAAGCAGCTGCTCGAACGGGGCAAGCTAAATAGCGGGGAGCAGCTCGACTATGCGTTTGGGCTGGTGGTGGGCAAATACAAGGGCCTGCCAACCATCGACCACGCCGGCGGCGATGCTGGGTACCGCTCGGACATGACACGATTCCCGGAGCAGCACTTCTCGGCGGCGGTGCTCTGCAACTCGGCGGATACAAATCCGTCCGCGTTGGTCCGGCAGGTCGCAGACATCTTCCTGGGGAAGGAACTCAAGGCGCCCGAACCCGCTTCCCGGAAAGAGACTGCAAAAATCAGTGGAGTACCACTTAGCGCGGAGCAAATGGCCGCACTCGTGGGGATTTATTGGAACCGGGAAGATGATAGCTTCGAAAGAATTCTGGTTAAGGACGGCAAGCTGCTGATCAACCTAGATGGAGACGAAGTCCGTACGCTGAAGCCCGCCGGAGAAGACAGCTTCCACGTCGCTGACGTTCCGTGGGGCGATCAGGTGGAGATACGATTTGTGCCCGCCAACTCGGGAAAGCCGAGCCGATTGGAGCAGAGCTTCGGGGGCGAAAAGCCCGACGTATTTGAATCCGCGACGCTGTTTACGCCGAGCGGTACGCAACTGCGTGACTATGCGGGCGCATATGTCAGCGAAGAAATTGATCCGGTTTACCGTATCGTGTTGCAGGATGGGAATTTGAGTCTGACGCGGCTGAAGAAGAAACCAGAGATTCTTCGGCCAGCTGTGCGCGACGTTTTCACCGGGGATATTGGCACAGTGCGATTCACGCGTGATGCGAACCAGCACCTTTCCGGTTTTGTCCTCAACTCCGGCCGCATTCGGCACTTTCGATTCGAAAGGAAAGCTGACTAGGTCTATGACTGAATGCAGGTTGCGGCGAAGCATGTACGAGACGGGTTGTTAAGAATTGAAGCTCCGGAAACTCGGGGAGCTGGGAAAGTAGGCTGCACGAACCATGGGCCGGATCCCGTCAAGCGTTATGGCAAGCCGTCTCAAAGGAGGATTGGGTCGCATTAGAGGTGACGATGCGCTTCCAGGATTCTCGTGGAGGTGAGTTCCATCACAATTGGCTTTGCTGGCCAATTGATAGGTACTGTGGAATCCGCCAAATGCCAGTAGATTATAAGAATCGCGCGGGAACGACTGCGCCGTCAGACGACGCTCCAATCAACGCGACGGCTACAAAACAAAAACGTTCACGTTGGGTATTTAGAAGAGATGTAGTTTTGCAGGTGCTCGATGGTCTCTTCCTGTGCTGAAACAACCCATTTCACCAGGTCACCGATTGAGACGATACCCACCACCTTGTCGTTTTCCATAATGGGAAGGTGACGTATGCGGTTTCTCGTCATGATGTTCATACACTCGGCGACAGCGTGATCGGGGCCCACGAAAATCACTGGACTAGTCATGATTTCCTTAACCAGAGTCGTCTTTGAGGCCTTACCCTTGAGGATGACCTTGCGGGCGTAGTCGCGTTCGGAGATGATGCCCACAAGCTTGCCGCCCGATAGTACGAGTAAGGCCCCCACTGCTTTGAAAGCCATCTTTTCGATAGCGTCGTACACACTTTGATCTGGCGTAATGAACCACACCTCGTTGCCCTTTTGCTTAAGGACGGAGCCGATGGTACCACTCATTCTAATTTCCATTTCCGGCCTCCTCACGGCGTACGAGGCAAAGCTACTCGTTTCGGAATTCATTTGTCCAGTGTGGGGAACGGACCGGCACCCTGCTCAATTCAACTTGTCCAGTAACGCGGTGGCGGCCCGAATCGAAATATCTAGTGCGGTTATTGGCAAGGTCGGAGATACTCAGCCAGTTTTTTTCCGCTCTATCAGATCTCCTTGAGTAGACTACTGTGCATCGGCAGTCTCGCGGCGATCCTCCATCAAAAACATGGCGAAGTCCGTGGCGCACGGCTCAGCGGCAAGCCGCCTCATCATTAGTGCGATTTGACCCCGATGGTAAGTGGAATGGTTCGCCAAATGTTGCATGAGGTGCGCCAGGCTGATTTGCGTTGTGCGAACAGCAAGCATTCTTCCCAAGGATTCGTTTGTTACGCGATTCACAAACTCGACTTGTTCTCTCTCGACTTCCGCCCACTTTGCCTGCACGGCAGCGAGGTCAGGAAACGCATTCGGATTAAATAGGGTATTGAGCCGCGTCCACAAATCTGTAACGAAGGCGGAGCTGGGGGACGGTTCCTTCCAACACGTTAGCCAACCCCACTCGCAGCCGACGATGTGCACGAGCGTGTCTCGCACAGAAGGGAAACTGCCGCCCAGATCACGCGTGAACTCCTCAGCGCTGAGAGTGGAGGCCGCTTGCAAAACCCTGTTGTTCGCCCAGCGGTCGTATTCGTAGAGTAACTGAATGTCATCTTTGGTCATGGTGGTGGTCGGCCCTCTGCTTCGGGCAATCTTACCTTGCCACGGCCATTTGGCTAGACCTCACATGCAGCCCTTTCCAGCACCTTGGCAATTGTTCTCGAGTGACCGACCAACCGGAAGGAATCTACCGCGCTTACCGGAAAAGTCGATTCCAGGCTCAAAACCACATGATTGCATAACCATGTCGGCACCGCTCGACGCGATCCGACTTTTGTTGATAGGCTTCGGGAGAAAGGAGCCGGAGTGCGGTTCGTACGCGGGACCGGACTGAAACCGACCGCTAGATTACGAACGAACCGTGGTTGCCGGCGCCGATCCGAGAGACAGCAAGGAAACGGAAGAGAAAACCAAAGGACTCTCACGATGCGACTCTTCACTCTTCTGGCTTCGCTGTTACTCGCCGCCGTTCTCTTCGCGCAACAAGCTCCCCCTCCTCACTCCCGCGTCCTCCTCGCTGTCTTCGCCCATCCCGACGACGAAGCCTTCGCCGGACCCATCCTGACGCGCTACAGCCGCGAAGGCGTCCACGTCTATCTCGCCATCGCCACGAAAGGCGAAAAAGGAGTCAACGACTTCGCCAAAATTCCCGCCGGCGATCCCCTCGCGGCGGCTCGTCGCACCGAAGCCACCTGCGCTTGCCAGCAACTCGGCATCGAGGCGCCCATCTTCTTCAATCTCAACGATGGCGAACTTGGCGCCATCACCAATCCGCTCGCCAAAAATATCCACGCCGTCGCCGACAACGTCCGGAAACTGATCGACCAGCTTCAACCTCAAGTCATCATCACTTGGGGCCCCGACGGAGGTTACGGTCATCCCGACCATCGCCTCGTATCCGATGCCGTCACCCAGGTCGTGCAATCGCAAAATTCCGGCATCAAACTCTATTACCCCGGCCTCACGCCCGCGCAAGCCAAGCCCCTCAACACCATCTGGCCAGCCTCACTCCAGTTCCACACCACGGATCCCGCCTATCTGACCGTCACCGTTTCCTACATGTCTAAGGATTTCCAGAAGTTCAAGCGCGCGTTTGAATGCCACAAATCCCAATACACTTCCGAGACCTTTCAGGCCCTCGAAAAAGCCATGGACGCGGGCTGGAATGGCTCTGTCTCCTTCCGCGAATGGAACTCCACGCGACTCGCCTCCGACCTCTTCCACTAAAGTTTCTGTGTTTGTGCAGTTTTCTGAGGTCGCTCATGCTCGTGACTCCCACTGATCGATTTCGCCGCCCGCTAGACCGCCGCGTGGTGCAGCCGGAATCGAGTAAGCAAGTCGACGGGACTGGAGTTGGGTGCCAGGCAGCTTGGCCCATCCAGGTAGGCCCCGATAACACGCTAACCGGCACTTACCTACTATCGAGCGGAAACCATGGGCGATCAGTCGAGGGGAAGCATGTAGCCGGGAGTTCCGCCCAGGCGGCCGCCGAAGGCTTGTGCGTCGAGTGCGGCCATGTCCCAGGTGGTCCACGACGTGGGCGTGAGACAAATCGTTACGTCATCAAAGGCGTCGAATACGGGTCCTACGTAAGGATCGGAGATTGCCGCTGCACTGAGATAGCGTCTTTCGATGCGGCGATTTATTTCGTGCGCTTGAGGGCCTGAAAGCACTTCCACCTTTCCTGTTGCAGATACGCCACGTTCCGAGCCGGGCTTTCGGGCATCGACCATGAGCGAAGCTCTGGGTCGTGCCGCGGCGTTGCGGGCCTTGCGGCTCTTGGAGGATGTGCCGACGAAGAGGACGCCGGAGTCGAAGAGATACCAGACCGCGGTGAGATGGATGGAGCCATCGGCGTTTTCGGTGGCGAGGGTGGCGATGTAGCGGCTTTGCAAGAATCCGTGGAAAGCCGGGTTCAGCGTTTGCGTCGGCATTTTTTCCTCCGCAGGCGGCGCCGATTCAGCAGGGGATTTTCTCACGTGTTTTGAATCCTGGGAACATTCGGTAGGCGCGCTGAAGCGGCCCCTCGTCCGAGGTGCTCGGGGAGGCGCTCCCGCTATTGCGTTGGTCAATTCGTCGCAATCGGGAAGCGGGGGCGCGCAGCCAGGAATGGCCGCGCCACCTTAAGGGGCACGGTGAAGTCAGTCGTAGCGCAGGGCTGTTAGGGGGTCGACTTGGGTGGCGCGGCGGGCGGGGATGTAGCAGGCGAGTAGTGCTACCGCGAGGAGGATGGCGGTGACGCCGGCGAATGTTGCGGGGTCGGTGGCGCTGACGTTGTAGAGCAGGCTGGAGAGTGCATGGGTGAAGGCGAAGGCGAGCGCGAGACCTACGGCGAGACCGACCAGCGCGAGGCGGAGGCCTTGTCCGGCAACGAGGCGCAGGACATCGCCAGCTTGCGCGCCGAGAGCGCGGCGAATGCCGATTTCCTGGCGCTGCTGGTTTACCGAGTACGAGAGCACGCCGTAGACACCTACCGCGGCGAGGACCAAGGCGAGAACTCCGAACAAAGTGAGCAGAGCGGCGCCCATGCGGGCGGCCCAGAGGCCCTGGTCCATCAATTCGTGGATGGTTTGCACGTTGGTGAGCGCGAGGTTGGGATCGAGCGATTGGACGGAGCTGCGGGCGGCGGAGATGACGGATTCCGGGCGGCCGGTTGTGCGGACCTGCAGGGTCGCGAACGGCGAGTAGTCCTGGGTCATCGGGAGGTAGGCGACCGGTTGCGGATCTTCGCCGATCTGCTGAACCACGGTGTTTTTGACGATGCCGACGACTTCGCGGAGTTTGGGCTCGTCGAAGAAATGGAAGCGCTTGCCGAGGGCTTCTTCGCCGGGCCAGAAGTGTTTGGCCATGGCTTCGTTGATGACGGCGACGGGTTGGGTGTCTTTGCGATCGGTGTCGGTGAAGACGCGGCCGCGGACGAGGGGGATGCGCAGCGTATCAAAGAACGTGGGCGTAACGGAGTTGAGGGTGGTGAGGGTGCCGCGGTAGCCGGTGGTTTCGTCCTGGCCTTCGGGGAAGACGGTGCGGCCGAGGCCGCCGCCGATGGGGAAATTCGCAGAGACGGTGGCGACTTGAACTCCGGGTGTGGCCGAGGCGCGCTCGACGGCGGTGCGGAAGAATTGCTGGGCTTTGCCTTCGTTGTAGTGAAGGGCACCGAGATCGAAGGCCATCATGAAGAGCTTGTCGGACTCGAAGCCGGGATCGATGCGCTGGGCGTTCTGCTGGCTGCGAATAAAGAGTCCGGCGCCGACGAGAGCGACGAGCGCAAGAGCGGTTTCGGCGACGACGAGAAGGCTGCGAGCGGGATTGGCACGCCAGCTAACGGAGTTGCCGCGGCCTCCGGCTTTGAGGGTATCGGCGAGATTGGGAGAAGAGGCTTTGATCGCCGGGATGGCGCCGAAGAGCGCGCCGGTGATGAGCGCGATGCCGAGCGTGAAGAGCAGGACGTGAGAGTCGAGGGAGAGGTCGACGTCGTTCTGCTGAATGAAGGAAGGACGATAGGACCAGAGAATGTTACGGCCCCAATAGGCGATGAGCAGGCCGACTGCGGCACCGGCGAGAGAGAGCAAGGTGCTTTCGGTCAGGAGTTGGCGGAGGAGGCGTCCGCGGCCGGCGCCGAGAGCGGAGCGCACGGTCATCTCCTTTTCGCGGCGGGCGGCTTGGGCGAGGAGCAAGTTGGCGAGGTTGGCGCAGGCGATGAGGAGGACGAGGCCGACCGCGCCGAGCATCATGGCGCCGGCGAGAGTGAATTGATCGTGGTTGTTGGCGCCAACGGCGGCTTCGGCGAGTGAGGTGAGCGCGACGCTGCGACCGCCGTTGTCTTTGGGGTATTCGGCTTCGAGGCGCGAGGCGATGGTTCGCAGCGAGGCTTCGGCCTGGGGCATAGTGATGCCGGGTTTGAGGCGGCCGAAGAGCGTCATGTTGAGGAAGCGGCGGTCGTTGAAGAATTCGGCAAGAAAGCCGGAGAAGATCTGATCTTTCATGCTGGCCGTGAGCCAGACTTGCTCAGCGTTGGCGAGGGAGATGGTCCCTTTGAAGCCGCGCGGGGCGACGCCGATGATGGTGTAGGGCGTGGAGTTGAGGATCATGCTGCGGCCGACGGCGCTGGGGTCGGAGCCGAATTTGTTGGCCCACAGCGCGTAACTGATGACCGCGACGGTGTTGCTGTTGGGCTTGGTGTCCTCGTCGGGGAAGAAGAGGCGGCCGGCGGCGGGAGTCAGGCCGAGCACGTCGAAATAATTCGCGCTGACGACATAGGCTTGCACCTGGCGAGGTTCGGCGCCGCCACTCCAAGTGACCGGAAACGCGGTCCAGGCGACGAGATCGGTGAAGACTTCATTCTGGCGGCGGAAATCCTGAAAATTTGCGAAGGACATGCCTAGCTTTACGGCGTTGGCTTGGGTGAATCTTGTTTTGGCGTCGATGGTGTCGAGCTGGACGAGGCGCCCGACGTCGCGGACCGGCAGCGGATGGAGCAGCACAGCGTTGACGACGGTGAAGATGGTGGTGTTGAGACCGAAGCCGAGGGCGAGTGAGAGGACGGCGACGGCGCTGAAGCCGCGATTCTTGAGCAGCATGCGGGCGCCGAAGCGAATGTCTTTGGCGAGATCGTCGAGCCAGCGATAGATCCAGGCGCTGCGGCTGTCGTCTTTCGCGAGGGTGGCGTTGCCGAAGGCGCGATTTGCGGCGTAGCGGGCTTGTTCGGGGTCCATGCCATTCTCCAGGTTTTCGTCGATTTCCATGTCGAGGTGCGTGCGGATTTCGGCGTCGAGGGCAGCGTCGATTTCTTTGGTGCGGAAGATGGCGCCGAGTTTCGTGATGTTGCGAGTGAGGCTCATGATGGTGCTCCTGCTTCGACCGGAACTGCACAGGCTTCGGAAAGCCGGCGGTACATTGGTTTAGGCGTCTTCCTCCGCGCGAGGGGCAGTAAGAATGCGAGCGACGGCTTCGCTGAAGCGCTCCCAGCGGGAGTGTTCAGCGGAAAGTTGTTTGCGGCCGGCCGCGGTGAGGCTGTAGAAGCGGGCCTTGCGATTTTTCGCGGAGGTGCCCCAGGCGGCGGTAATCCAGCGCTCCTGGAGAAGACGTTGGAGCGCGGGGTAGAGGGAACCGTGTTCGATTTTAAAAGTATCGCCGGAAGTCTGCTGGATGAATTTGGCAATGGCGTGGCCGTGCAGGGGTCCCCAGCGGAGGGTGCGGAGGATGATGAGGTCGAGAGTGCCTTGAATGATTTCGAGGCGGTTGGAGTCGCGTTTGAGTGACATAGGTAGGGAGTCTACTATAGTTAGGGTAGGGAGTCTACTGGAAGGGGGGGCAAGAGGCAGTCCGTAAGGCTCCGTAGGCACAGGGCGGAGGGGGAAGACAGGGCGCGCCATCCGGCTCTTAGAAAATACTGCACAGTAATATAACCGCGAGTGTACGTGTTTCGCGGAATGACACAACGTTAAACGATTTAAATACTTAGCCGACGCCCGCGGGAGTATTTTCTGCGTACAGGTCGACACCGTTTGATGGAGGAGAAGGCCCGGGGATGAAGAAGCTGCGGTTTGTGGTTTCGCTGATGACGCGGGAAAACGATTACCAGTTGGAGCAAGCTGCGGCGGCGCAGCAGGCGGCTGCGATGCACGGGATCGACCTGCAGATTCTGTTTGCGGAAAACGACGCCATCACGCAAGGGACCCAAGTGCTGAAGATCATACAGGGAACGGAGGCGCAGCGTCCGGATGCGATTTTGTGCGAGCCGGTGGGTGGGCCGTGCCTGCCGCAGGTGGCGCGGGCGGCGGTGGCCGTGGGAATCGGGTGGGCAATATTGAATCGCGACGCGGATTATGTTTCGGAGCTGCGGCGATCTTCGAAGGCGCCGATATTTTCGCTGAGCCCGGACCAGAAAGAGATAGGAAGAATTCAAGGACAGCAACTGGCGGCGCTCGTGGGAAACGGGAGCGGAGGAGTGCTGCATATCCAGGGGCCGTCGGAAAATTCGGCGGCCAAAGAGCGCACCGCGGGGATGCAGATGACATTGCCGCCGAGCGTGGCGGTAACGTCGTTGCGCGGGCAATGGACCGAGGAGAGCGCGCACCGGTGCGTGGAATCGTGGCTGCGGCTGAACACCTCGCAAAAGACGCAGATCGGGGTGATAGGCGCGCAGAACGATGCGATGGCCATGGGCGCGCGGAAAGCGTTTTCGTCGATCGGGAACCCGGCGGAGAGAGATAAGTGGCTGCGGCTGCCGTACACGGGTTGCGACGGGGTGCCGAAGACTGGGCAGACATGGGTGCGCAGTGGTTCGCTGGCGGCAACGGTAGTGATTCCGCCTAGCGCGGGTAAGGGATTGACGATGATGATGCAGGCGTTGCAAACAGGAGCGAAGATTCCGCAGCGGTCGTTTGTGATGCCGGAGTCGTTTCCGCCGCTGGAGCAGCTGGCTGCTAGAGCAATAGCCTAACGATGGGAAAAAACTTTGCGGTTTCTACGAAAACCCAGGCGCAAGTGCCGCGCCTGGCGCACCCCACCAGCGATCTTTACCCCCCGGCGCGATTTTGTGCGCAGCTCGCCCTTCATGGGAGAAAATCCCGCTCTTAAATCGGCCTTCCTGTTTAGCGAGTTCGGCAAGCGGTTTTTGGCGTGGGCTTCAGCGGTGCAGTTGTCGGCGATGGGCTTGGATTGATTGACATGGGAAAGCTGCGGAGGTCGGTTCGTTGACAGTCGGGAGGCGGCGGGATAGCTTCGTTGGTCGGTTCGCTATTCGGCAAAAATGGAGGGTTGGAGGAAACGGGATGGGTCGGACACCGGCGATGATTCTGGTGGCGGCGGCGATTGTGGTGGGGGTGATGGCTGCGTCGCGGACGCCGGATCCGCCAAAGTCGGATGAGCGGCTAAAGCGAGCGTTCAAGCGGGCGCCAGCGGATGGATGGACGTATGTGCATCTGGAAGGCACGGCGAAGGAAATCGGATTTCAGCATGGATATTTGTTGTCGGATGAAATCCAGGATATGCGCCGAGTTTTTGCGCTGGAATACCGTCACGACGACGGCCGGAACTGGAATTTTTTTCGCGAGGCGTCGAAGAACGTTTTGTGGCCGCACATCGAACAGGAATACCGGGAGGAGCTGCAAGGGATTGCAGATGGACTGAACGCGAAGGGCGTGCGGTTCGATGTGTGGGATGTGGTGGCACTGAATGCTTCGCAGGAGTGGGGCTACTACGTGACGGAGTACGACAAATCACACACGGTCGCGGTGGGCGAGCATTGCAGCGCGTTTGTGGCGGTGGGGAGCTATACGAAGAACAGCAAGGTGGTGATCGCGCACAACAACTGGACGAATTACCTTGATGGATCGCGATGGACATACGTGTTCGACATCGCACCGGAACATGGGTACCGATTGATGATGGATGGGTTGCCGGGTTTGATTCATAGCGGCGACGACTTCGGAGTGAACGCGGCGGGCATGGTGATCACGGAGACGACGATTTCCGGATTTCACGGGTACGATCCGAACGGCGTGCCGGAATTCGTGCGAGCGCGGAAGGCGATGCAGTATTCGGCGTCGATCGACGATGTGGCGGCGATTTTCAAGGAAGCAAACAACGGGGGCTATGCGAACGACTGGCTGATCGCGGACACGAAGAAAAACGAGATCGCCAGCCTGGAACTGGGATTGAAGAATGTGACCCTGGAGCGGAAGACGGATGGCTATTTTGTAGGCTCGAATTTTCCAATCAATCCGAAGTTGGCGTCGGAGGAGACCAACTTCGCGATTAAGGACAAGACGAACAGTGCGAATGCACGGCACAAGCGTTGGGAGCAGTTGATGACGACGAACAAGGGGCAGATCGATGTGTCGCTGGCGGAACAGTTCATGGCCGATCATGTGGACAGCGTGACCGGGAAGACCGAGCCGAGCGAGCGGACCTTGTGCGGACATTTTGAGCTATCGTCGCGCGGGTCGGGCGCGGGGGCATGGCAGCCGGCGTATGGGACGGCGGGGGCGGTGCAGAATAAGGTTACGGATTCGGATATGGCGGCGAAGATGGAGTTTGCCGCCGCAGCGGGTCACGCGTGTGGGATGGATTTTGTGGCGGCGAAGCATCTGGAGCAGCACCCGGAGCTGGGTTGGGAGAAGGCCGAGCTGCGGGATATGAAGGCGTATCCGTGGACGACGATTGCGACGCAGTGAGCGCGGGACGGTTTTTCGGAGGCGCCTGCACCCCGGCTTTAGACGGAATGGCGTGACCGGTCTAAAGAACCGGCCACTACTGGCGCGGGTCAGAGGACGCCAATGGGGCGGCGGAAATTCCAGCGCTTGTGGTTGACGTCCACGATGGCCACGTCGTCGCTGGAGAAGGGCACGTCTTTGTGGCCGCGTACCTGAATGATGAAACCTTCGCTGGCGACAACCTGATCGAAGTGCTTGCCGTCCTTAAGGGTGACGGATACGACCTGATAGCCCATGCCGGTTTCGCCTTGGCGCTTGAGATGGTCCGCGAGCTCGCGGGGGATGGGAATCAACTGCTGCCTCATTGACCTTACCTCGACATGGAAGTTTTGGGGAGGCCACAGTGTAGCCGCAGGGGTGTGAGAAAGTCCATTGGAGGCGGCGTGTTCTCAACAGGTACAACATATGTGGTTCCAGTACCTGGTAAAACGCTAATACTGCTATACAGTGAGGCTGGTCGGCCGCTTTAGATCAATTTCCTGTGTAATCGCTTACTCATCCAATCGGCGTAAGGCCGAAGGGTGAGCATCTGCATTTTGCCGCGAAGATCTTTGAGAAACCTGGCTTCGGCTTTGGCGTCCGACGCGCACCTTAGTTCGAAGACTTTGCCGGGAGGCAGCAAGCGCACTCCGACGTCAGCGGCCTGAACCTTAGCCCGGTCCCGGAGGAGAAAATCACCGAAGGCGACGGCCTTGGCAATTTTGTAAGCCGAGCTCTTGTCCTTATTAACGTCGGTGATTCGGCCTTTAAGCGACTTCAACGCTTCCTCCACGTTTTGGCGGCCGAACCGGGGCATTTTCGCTCCTGAGACCGATTCGCCTGCCGTCGTGGTCATCCACTGATTCTTTTCGGCTCGCGCGACATATCCCTGCGCTTCGAGCAGCGCGATGACCTGGTCAGCCTCTTTCCGTGGAATCCCTAGCACGGCGACCATTTCGCCGGGATTCCAGGACACGGCACCTTTGGTGTCCTTCAAGAAGCTCAGCGCTGCTTCGGCCGGAACCACAGAGCCGGTAGACTGCGTCCCAGGTTTGGGATGGAGGGCTGCCGGGTGTTCAGAGCGCGGTGTCATAGCAGGCTAGTTCCCCCTAGTTGTTAGCCTCAAAAATTCGGAAGCGCCGCTCTAGCTCCCATTGCTGGCGGGCCTTCTCGCTGGCGTCCAGGAATTTCGCGCAGCTGGCTGCGGGATTCTCCGTGCCCAACTGCGCGCCCGAACAAGCTGCGACGGGCGACTTGAAGACATCGGGATCGCGCCAGAGGGTGTCCCCCGGTAGGAAGCTATGCTCAATACCGGTGCGCACCATGGTTTTGAGGTCGGGGTATTTCAGGCCATACGTTTGTGTGGCGCGGAAATACTCGTTGGTCAGGTTGATGCGCGACACGCCTTCATCGTCAGTGGCCAGCGCCACGGGCACTTTGGACGAACGGTACAGCGGCAGCGGATGGTCGTTGCCGGCGATCCCAAGAATCACATCATTGCTGGTCAGGCTGATTTCCACCATGACGTGTTTCGCGGCCATTTCCTTGAGCAACTCGTGAGCACGTTCCTCGTACATGATATCGACGCCGTGGCCTATGCGTTCGGCGTGGGCCTGTTCGACGGCAAGGCCAATGTGGCAACACAGTCCTTCATACGGGACGAGGCCGGGCGCCAGCTCCCCGGCATGCAAGCTGATATGCACCTTGGGATACTGCTCGTGCAGAAATCCGACCATTTTCATGTGCAGGGCATAGTCGTTCATCGAGGTATAGCCGTCTTCGGGCATGACGAAATTGAGGCCTACGACGCGCGGGTCGGCGGAGGCGGTTTCAAAGCCCAGAAGCGCTTGGGCGAAAACCTGTTGTTTGGGAAAACCGCGAAGGACTTGATATAGGTAGCGAATCTCGACCTTGCAGGCGGGCATTTCTTCCGGCATGCCGCAGTGCTCGCGTTCACGGCGCAGGGAATCCGCACGATCGAAACCAGCCTTCGCGGTTGTGATGTCGTCGCGCAGGCCGTGGGCCAGCAACGCGTCGCGCATCTTGGCAAAATCATCAGTCCAGCCTAGTTCGTAGGCGATTTTCGCGGCGTGACTGAAATCCGGCGTTTCCATCAGCTCCAAGTACTGTTCGTTTTGCGCGGCGGCGCGGGTGGCGACTTCGTCGAGCCATTCACCCTTGTGGCGCGAGTCGATGCCGCCGGATTTGGCGAAAGTGTCGAAGAAATGATCGTGGCCAGTGATGCCGGGCGAGGGCACGAAGCCGCGCATTGAAAAAGCGTCGATCAGCGCGTCGTATAAATGCTGATCCTTGAAGGCTTGGGCCACCGGAATTTTGCCTTCGCCGCAGGCGGCCGGCGGCGGCGCGTTCTCCGAAGAGATTTGCGGACGAACGTAGGACAGCGTTGCTGTATTGACGCAGAGGCCATCTTCGGCACCCGCACGAATCAGAGACTCGGCATAAATTGCGCCGCCCAGATGATTGTGCAAGTCGGCGCCCTTGGGCATTTTGCGGAGAAAGCTGCGGAGTTCCAGCGGATTGGCCCGAGCGGTTTCCAATGCGAGCGAGGTGCGTTGCTCGGGCGACTGCTTGCCGATCGCGACTTGGCGCGCCGGCGCTGGCCTGGCGCCCGCAGTTTGCCCGGCTGGTGGCGCCGTTTGCGCTCGGACGGGCGGCACGCAAGCCAGACAGATCACCAGCGCCCGCGACCACTTGGGGAAATCAATTCGATGGCCACCCATTCTCGACCCCTTCCGGTTCTCCAGTGTCAACGCCGCGATTCTTGTACCGGAACTTCATCACAGTTGATTTGCGGGGGCAAGGCGCATCGATTGAATGGTGGAAGGGAGATGGCGTGCGGCAGGAGATCGCATCCAGCGGCAGAATCATTTTTGTGGCGAGCAAGAGTTCACCGCGCAGAGCGCGCGATGACATTGATGCTCGCGCCGTCCGGGATCAGCCGCTCCAGCTTCGCTTCGTCCAGGGGAAGCGGCCGCCACGTGGCGGCATCCCGAATGGCGTAGCCAGCATCCCGCAGCAGTGCGACGAGGTCGGCGAAGCTGTTTTGTTCTTCGGCATGAACGTAGGGCGACATTTCCATGAGGAGAACCGGATGAAGCCTGGTGAGCAGGCCGAGGCCGCCGCGCAGTACGGGAAGCTCGTGGCCATCGACGTCGATCTTGATGAAGTCGAGGCGATCGATGTTGTGCCTGGCGGCGAAGAGGTCAAGGGTGTCGACGCTCGCGTTGCGGGTGGTAGCCAGTCGGCCGCGATGCTTGGGGTGCACGGCGCCGGTATTTTCCAATGGCCAACTGGCGTAGATCTGCGGCTGCGGATGATCATCGGAGGCCGATGCAGCCAGCAGGATTTGCGAAGCGACGGTGCGCGCGGCAAGGTCGGCGTTCAACGCCAAGTTGCGTTGCAATTTTTCGAACGCGAAATCGGTGGGCTCGAAAGCAAAGACACGGCCTTGGGGGCCGACAGACCGGGCGAGGCCAAGCGTGTGGGCGCCAACGTTGGCGCCGATGTCGAGAGCTACGTCGCCGGGCTTGACGAGCTTCTGAATGGTCGCGGCGGTGGAGGGCTCGAAGGCGCCGAGCAGATAGATGGAAAAGTCGATGCCTTCGGCTAGATCGAGAGACCAGCGGAGGCCGCCGCGATTGACGACGACGGAATTGTCTTTGCCTGCCACGGCGCGGGCGACGGCGACGCAACGGTAGGCAAGCGATGCCAGAGCGATTTTGGTCTTGGTAGTCAGCATGGAAGCAATGTCCTCACAGTGGCCGAGAGTAAGACTGAGGCCGGATCGGGCATTTTTTTGACGTCAGCCACAGCGCACGGAAATGAACGCGAACAGGCCGAGGCGCGGCATCTGAGATTCGAGCATGCGCTCGAGCGCGGCCCAAACGCGATGGGTGAATGCGGGCATCAAACTTCGCATTGCGACTCCGCCGGACACAAGATAGCGAAATGGGAGGAATGGCTGGATGCGTTCGACGTGCAGGGAAGGAAATCGGGAGAGGAAAGCCTGGCGATCACGAGCGAAGACGATCCAGGGGATGGCAATGTTGGCTCCGGAAAGCGGGCCGGAGGGAGCAAAGGACCAGTCAGGAGCATCTGTGCGAAGCGGCTCGTTATGAAAGTTGCGGTAGACGAAACGCGACCATGGGGTGAGCCAGGGTTCAATCATCAGAATCTTGCCGCCCTCGCGGAGACAGCGGGAGGCTTCGGCGAAGAAACAATTCACGTCGGGGATGTGATGCAAGACATTGGTCATAACGATGGCACGCAGAGATTTGTCGGAAAAAGGGAGACGGCGGGCGTCGAGAGCGATCTGAATTCCATGGCAGGGGAAGATTTCGGAAGTGAGCAAATCGGGGATAAAACGAGCGCAGTAGCCGGCTCCTGAGCCGAGTTCGAGAATCTGGCCGTGGACAGAGGGCAAAGCCGCAGCGAGGGTTTGATACCACTCGTCGTAGATGGCTTTCAGAAATGGCTTGGAGCAGATGATCTGTTTGCGCAGCTCAGTGGTGGCGGGATCGTCGAGATCGAGCGAAGCGGTGAGCGGGTGCGCCAGCAGACGATGAAAAAGCCCGGAAGGCACGGTGCGTCAGCCTCCGAGGCGATGCCAGGCGTGCCAACAGATACGCAGCATGCGCCAGCCGTTGGCGAAGACTTTGGTCATCTTGGTGACGCCATGGATGCGCTCCTGATAGTGGACGGGCACTTCCACGATTTCCAGATGCAGTTTGTGGGCGCCAAACAGGAGTTCGTAATCTCCCCAGCGATCCTGAATGCCCCAGGAGCCGAGGTGGGGCTGCATGCGGAGCCAATCGCTGCGCCATAAAACTTTTGTGCCGCAGAGGGTATCCTTGAGGCGCTGATCCAAGAGAAAAGAGAAGAGCAGGCCGAAAAATTTGTTGCCAAGCAGATTGGCGGACTTCATGGCCAGGCCGGGCATGGGGTACACGAGACGGCTGCCGTTGATGAAATCTCCGCGCCAAGTGGCGAGAGCGCGCAGAAACATGGGCAACTCTTCGGGCATGACGGTGAGGTCGGCGTCGAGGATCATGAGCACGTCACCGCGGGCGGCGCGGAAACCGGTCCAAACATTTTCGGCTTTGCAGATGCCCGGGCCGTGGAGCAGGCGAATGTCCTTGTCCGGATACAGAGCCTGCATGCGGGTGACTTCTTCGGGAGTGCCGTCGGTGGATTTATCGTCGCAGAAGAGGATTTCCGTGTGGCCCCCCATTTGGGGAATGCGCTCTACGGCGTGGCGAATGTTGCCAACCTCGTTGCGGCAGGGCACGACGACGGAGACGATCAAGTCTTCTTCGCGTTTCGGTTCCGAGAAAGGACGCGCGACCATGATTTGCATCATGCACAGGCGGCGAAGACCCGGCAGGCGGGCAAAAAATTCGTTCAGCGCGGCGGAGAGGAGGGGAATGTATTTCGGAAACAGCAGGAAACGATGTTTGCGGACCGGGCGAAAGCCCGCCAGTTTGAGGAATCCGCGAATGTCGTTTTCGCTGACCCAGTTGGGCTCCACGAATTTGGAGCGCAGGCCGACTTTGCTGGCGAAATCGAGAACTGACTGCCAGAGATAGTTGTAATTGATAACGATGATCTGGGTGTGGGGAGCGCAATGGCGGCGAATGCGTTCGAGAGCGCGAAGAATGTCGACGGTATCGAAAATGTGATTGAAGAGGATGTAGTCGAAGGTTTCGCCGAGATCCAGAGATTCGGTGTCGCTGGTTACAAAATGGAGATGGGGATGGCGGAGGCGCGCGGCTTCGACCATGGCATCGCTGATTTCGACGCCGACGCCATGGGAGGGGGCGACGGAGGCGAGCAGTTCGCCGGTTTCGCAGCGGACTTCGAGAACGCGCTTGTTGGGCTCGACGACAAACTGGATGGCGCGCTTGAGGTGGTCGTAGAAATATCCGTTGGAGCGAATCCATTCATAGCGGCGGGCGGCGATCGTCTCCTGGTGACACCGGCGGGCTTCGCGGATCTGATCGAGGGCGGCAGGTCCCCAATTTTCGGGCGCGGAAACCTCGGGTGCGTCGGTCACGGTCGCGCTCATGGCCGGATTTTATCTCGCAGGGCGTCCAGGCGGACTTTGGCATCGTTCATTTGCGGAGCGAGCTGTAAAGCAGCGTTGTAGGCGGCAGCGGCGCGGGAATAGTCGCCTTTGGCTTCCCAGGCGCGGCCGAGCCAGAAGCAGGCGATGGGAGAAGGCGAGATCTGCGCGGCGCGGGTGAAATCGGCGAGGGCGGCATCGATGTTGAACGCTTGCAGTTCGATGGTGCCGCGGCCGATGTAGCTGTTCTGCTCGCCGGGATTCAGGGAAATAGCTGCGGAAAGTTCCTTCATGGCTTCGGAATTATTCTGCAGCGATAAAAACAGGATTCCAAGATTGTTGTGGGCTTGTGCGGCTTCCAGCGGATCAGAAAAGAGAGGAAAGGATTGGCGGTATTCGCGAACGGCCTCGTTGAGATGATTCTGACGATGCAGGGTGACGGCGAGATTGTAGTGAGCGGAGGCGAGATCGGGAATGATGCGGGTGGCGGCGCGAAAATGCGGTTCGGCAAGCTGAATCTGACCCTTTTCGAGGAGAGCGGAGCCAAGATCATTTTCGGCGACTCCATTGTTGTGAGTGACCTGGAGCGCGTGAGTGAAGAGGCTGATGCTGTCGTGCCAGTAAGCAATTTGCGCGTGCGAGACCAGCACATAGGGAGCAGCGACCAGAGCAAGGGATGCGGTGAGGAGGTTGCGATCGAGGCGCGCGGCGGAATCCGCGATGAACCAAATGACGGCAACGAGCAAGCCGAGCATAGGCAACTGCATGTAGCGATCGGCCATACCTTGGCGGCCGGATTGAATGAAGCCGATCATCGGAAACATGGTGCCGAGATACCAAAGCCAGCCGACGAGCAAATAGCGGCGCTGTCGGTTGCGCCAGGCGAGGACGGTGATGGCCACAAGCAGCACAGTGCAGAGAGCGACGACGCTCCAGGCCAGGGAATTTTCCGGATGCGGGTAGAACACCGCTAAATGCGAGGGCCAAATCTCTTTGCCGAGATAGGCGACGTAGGAATACAGGGCATTCTTCACACGCCAGGCGAGCGGCATGGAGGCGGTGAGTGCGCCCTCTTTGTGATGAACGAAAAGGGTCGTCGCGCCTGCGGCTGCGGAAAGAGCGAGCAGGGGAATCTTTTCGAGGACGAGCTGCGCGAAGGAGCGGCGATGATTCGCGTCTTCGGAATGGGGAAATCTTCGCAGTGGCCAATAGTCAAGCAGGAGCAAAGCGAACGGCAAGGCGATGAGCATGACCTTGGACATCAATCCGAGCGCGAAGGACAACAGGACGCAGCTATAGCGTGCGGCGTTGGGCTTGCAAACATACCAGCCGTAGGCTAGCAGCGTTAGAAACATGAAAAGCATGGACAGAACGGCTTTGCGCTCGGCGACCCAGGCCACAGCTTCGACGTTGAGCGGGTGCAGCGCATACATCGCGGCCACAGCGGCACTGGGCCAGATGCGAGCCGTGCCGAGGGCGATGGCGAGAAAGAACAGCGCTACACCGGCCGAGTGAAGGAGCACGTTGGTGAAGTGATGGCCGGCCGGCTGGAGGCCGTACCACTGAACGTCCAGCATGTGGGAAATCCAGGTCAGGGGATGCCAGTTTGCGGCGGGATTGTCGGTGCCAAAGGCCCACACGATGTTCGGCCACGTCAGCCCCTGGAGTACGTGCGAATTCTGAGTGACGTAGTCGGAGTCGTCATAATTCACGAAGCTGTTGGACATCGCGGGGGCGTAGAGCGCGAAAGTTCCGGCGGCGAGGAGGAACGCCAACAGCAGGATTAGGCGGCTAGAGGATCGCGGGTGAGCGGCGGGCGGCGAGACCGGATCGAGGCGGCTCTCGACGATCGGAGATGGCGGGGCGCTGGTTTCTGTCGGCATTTCGAGTATCGCGGAGCTAGAAAACTATGATGGGCGGGGCAGCGTTTTGCTGCAAGCTTCGCGGGCCGGCGTGTGGCCTGGGCGGCAACGGTTGCCCAGTGAAATGAGGGAGTCGAAGCGCCCCACCTCTTTGTAGAAGCGCCAGAGGGTAGGCCACCCATGAGAGCTTGACGGTCAGTTGTGCTTGAGGACAGGTGACTGAGGATCTCGCGATGCGGTTCGAGGGAGTTTTCAACGACGGGTTAACCGGTCTCTTCGGGCGGGCGGACGGCCACAAACTCTTTGTAGAGGAGGAGGTCGTACAGGATTTTCAGGGCGCCCGCGATGAAGAATGGGACGCTAATCAGGGACGGCCTGGCAAACAGGAGGCCGGCGAAGAACGGGCTGATGGCGGCGCCGGCGGTGCGCGCGACTCCGGTAATTCCGCCGGCAGCGGAGCGTTCTTCGGGAGCGACTACAGCCATGGTGTAGGACTGGCGAGTGGGGACGTCCATCTGGCTGATGCTGAAGCGGAGGAGGAGGACCACGACCGCCAGAGAAAGGTTGGGCATCAGCGGTACGAGGACCAGGAGAATGTTCGAAGGCAGATGGGTGAAGACCATGGTGCGGACCAGACCGATACGCGCGGCGATTCGCGACGCCAGCAGCGCGGAGATTCCGGCAAAGACATTGGCCCAGAAGAAAATGGCGCCGAGTGAGCGCGGCTGGACTCCGAATCGCAGGTAAAACCAGTAGGCGGCGAAGCTCTGGATGACGAAGCCGCCGGCGAAGGAATCCAGCGCAAACAGGCCGGAGAGTTTGAGGATGACGTGGCGGGAGTGCGTGAGTCCCAGGAATTTTCCGAGGAGCGAGGTGTGAGGTGCCGCGGATGAGGCGACTTCTGCGGAAGGCGACAGTCGCGTGAAGAAAAGCGCGAGCAGCAGGCCGAAGAAAGCGTAGAAGATAACGATGACGCGATAGCTTTGTACCGGATGAGCAACAATCTTTTGAAGCGATTGGCTCAATACGCCTCCGCAAAGGGAGCCGGCGGCGGTGGCGAGCGATCCGGTCAGGGTGTACCAGGCGAAGACTTCGGTGCGAACCCGCGGGGAGACCACATGCGATAGAGCGGCCTGCTCGATGGAGAGGAAGGGACCAACTTCGTTGCCACTGGGACTAATAACGCCAATGATGCCCGCGATAATGAGGAAGATAAGGTTGTTGGTGGAGGCGAAGGCGATTCCGGCGGCAACCATAAGCAGTGCGCCGGCGATGAGCATGCGGCGGCGGCCGACGCGATCGGCGCGGGTAGTCAGGTAGAGCGAGATGACAACGTCGCCGATCAGTGTGAGGCTGAGGAGGATTCCGGTTTGTGCTTCGGTGAGGCCGAGGCCTATGAGGTAGAAGACGAGGATGACGGAAAGGGAGCCGTAGGCGAACAGCCGCGTGAAGCGTGTGAGAAACAGGAGACGCGCGTCATGGCTGAGCTTGGCGAGCGATGCAGGTATGAGATCGCGGACAGACATGGATGCCTATTGTGCAGCTCGGAGCTAAATGACAGATAAACAGCGAGGTGAAGCGGCCCGTACGGGTGACGGCGGCACGATCAGCCCGAAAAAATGTTGGTGTTGAGGAAATCGTTGCGGAATTTGCTTTGGGGATCGTAATGCTTAGCAAGCTTGATGAAGTCGGGCAGGCGCTCGTAGCGCGATTGGAGAACGCCCGGGGACATGGTGAAGAGTTTGCCCCAGTGGGGGCGAGCGTTGAATGGGGACAGTTCTTTCTCGATTACGGGGAGGACTTTGCTGACAGCGGGCCAGTCCTGTTTCCAGGTGAAATGGATGGCGACGCTGTCCTGCTTGTAGCATGGGCTCATCCAGAGGTTGTCGGCGGCGATGGTGCGAATTTCGGTGATCATCAGGTGCGGCGTGATCTGGTCGCGCAGGCGCTCGACGGCGAGGATGGCTTCTACGGCGTTTTTGCGCGGAACGAAGAACTCGGATTGGAGTTCATTGCCGGCGCTGGGGGTGAATCCCATGCGGAAGTGCGGAAGGCGCTCGTACCAAGGGCCGGGGACGCCGAGTTGCTCGGTGCAGTTTTCGGCGGAGAGCTCAACAATGGGATGGAGGTTTTTCTTGGCCGCCGCGGCGCCGAAAAACTCGGGCTTGGCGTCGAAGGCGCGGCCGGGTTCGGTACGGGTCTTGAGCCAGACTTCGCTAAAGCGCCGATTCTGCCAGTCGGTGAACAGGCTGACGCTGTAGGCCGCGGCTTCGATGACGTCGAATTGATTTTTGAGCTGATCGAGGGGGAGATTTTCGTAGACGTACTGACGCATGGAGAATTTCGGCTGGATATCGAGCGTGACGCGGATGACTACGCCCAGAGCGCCGAGACCGATGACGGCGCCTTGGAAGGTATCGGCGTCCTTCTCGCGGGAGAGCTTAACGACGTCGCCAGAACCCGTGATCAGTTCAAGGCCGGAAACCGCGCTGGAGAGATTACCGTTTTTCTCGCCGGAACCATGAGTGGCGGTGCTGCAGGAACCAGCGACGGATATGTGAGGCAGGGATGCGAGGTTATGAAGAGCGTAGCCTTGGGCGTCAAGGAGCGGAGCGAGCTTCCCGTAGGTAATGCCGGCGTCAACGGTGACGGTGTGATTTTCGGCGTTGACCGCGACGAACTGGTCCAGGGAACGCATGGACAGCAGATTGTCTTTGCTGTCGGCGATTTTGTTGAAGCAGTGGCGGGTGCCAAGGGCCTTGAGCTTGCTTTGTGATTTGACGAAATTGCGGACTTGGTCGAGAGAGCTGGCGTTGGCCACGCGATCGGTGCTGAATTCGAAATTGCCGGACCAATTTCTTAACTTTTCGTCAGGCATGGCTTTGAGCAGCGGGGCGACGACGGGAGTGGCGGCCATCGCGGAAGCGAGTTTGAGGAAACGGCGTTTGTGCATGGCAGCGGTGAGGATAACGAAAGCGGGCTACTGAATCCAGCGTTTCAGGGGATTCCTTGCCGCAATGCTTTGAGCGTTTGCACTATTTCAGGAAATTGCCTTGTTTCAGTTCGTCGAAGGCTTCCTGGAGCTGCTCCTGCGTATTCATGACGATGGGGCCGTACCATGCGACGGGTTCTTGCAGGGGCTTGCCAGAAACGAGAAGGAAGCGGATGCCGTCGGGGCCGGCCTGAACGGTGACCTCATCGCCGCGGTCGAAGAGGATGAGGGAGCGGTTGTCAGCTTCGAGGGGCGGATTCGTGTCCGACCATTTTACCGATTCGGTAGGAACGGCGAGTGGGCCAGAGGCGTTGCAGAATTTTCCACTGC
>Ga0134124_10000136_pt1 | contig 66880 bp, 82 predicted proteins | sample KB304_FD_96880 | JGI IMG/M metagenome (GOLD analysis project Ga0134124, IMG submission 96880) | Terrestrial soil microbial communities without Nitrogen fertilizer from Kellogg Biological Station, Michigan, USA - KB3-0-4 | ecosystem: Environmental > Terrestrial > Soil > Unclassified ...
CGGAGCGGGGCTACAACCCGGAACCGTAGGGACTCGTAGAATTGCTGGGCTATGAAGTTGTCGGCCCTCGTTATCGCGAACACTAACCTTATGTCTTTCGGCAAGGAGTCGATTAGCCGGTTCACTAGCCAACGACCTTTCCCCTGCCTACGCTCGGAGTTAACTACGATGTCGTAGATTTCTACCGTCTTCCCGCTCCCGATCCGGTAGGTGAGGTAATCGGTCTTACCGAACTCAATCTTTATTAGGTTCCCGTCGAGCACGGCTACGGTCCTTTCGGTTCCGCCGTAGGACCGATATTGAGATATCGGCGTCACAGCGGGCTACGATGAGTTGGTGGACTAAGCTAGCCAAGTCCTTCGGAAGACACGCGCCTCCGAATCCGTAGAGACCGTCCGGGCCGGGGACTTCGGTATGTTTAGGATTGATCCAGCCCCCAGCGAGGAGCATAGCTAAGACCCGCTCCCAGTTCAGTCCTAGGGCTTCGGAGAGAAGGTTTATCTCGTTGAAGAACGATATCTTAACCGCGCTAAAAGCGTTTTGAAATAGCTTCGCTGCTTCGACGTTGTCGGAAGTATCCACGTACAGGTCTACCGTAGGCCAGCGGCTCGTAACTAGGTCCCAAAGGGCTACGGCAGCGGGGTTCAATTCTCCTTCCTTCGTAGCGACGTTCCCGACGAGGTTCCGCGTAGGATACCGCGCGTCGAAAGCTGCCGAGCGGACGGTGAGGAACTCCGGCCAATAGGCTAGGTTAGAAAGGCTGAACTTCTTCGCGAGGCTCTTCGTGTAGCCGATAGGAACCGTCGAGCGCAATACAAACGAAGCCGCGTTAACCGGGGCTTCTAGGGCTTTCGCGAAGAAGGTATCTATGTACGACGTATCGGCCTCGTACCTCCGCTCTACCTGCGGGGTAGGAAGGCATACAAAGATAAGGTCCGCCTTTAAGACCTCGTTAAGGTCGTTCTTCGACCGCTCCGGTACTACGTCGTACACTAGGGTTTCTAAGGGGGCGAAGGCGCTAAGGGTAGCTCCGCCTACGATTCCGTTCCCGACGATTCCTAGCTTCACGTCACACTCCTAGTTCGTTTCTCCGGGCTATCTCAGCCTCCAGGACTCTCGATAGACGCTGAAGTAATCCTACCGTGCCTTCTAGCTGGTCGGCTACCCGCTGGAGCCTATTTATCTTTGCCTCCATAGCAGAGAAACGATTCTCTATCTCGCCTAACCGAACGTGGATACGGATCAAGTTTAGGTTCGTGTCCCCTGGCATCGGAAGTGTCTCCCCATAAAAGCTGTTAGCGAATCGATATCGCTCTTACGGGTCTTATTCCACATCAATCCCTTTAGACGGTCCTTACCGGCTAGCCCTATCTTCCGATTATAACCGGGGTCTCGGAGGCGGGACAGGGCCTCCTTAATTTCGGCGAGGCAGTTTTCTACGTCCGAAGGGGAAAGCGGGTCGTGCGTCTCCCGGTCGAAGGCTAGGCAAGTCTCTCCCGGTACGAATAGCTCTTGCATCCGGTTCCGCCAGATTAACCTACGACTGACGATTAGAGGGCACCCGGCAGCTAGGGCCTCGTAGAGAGCGTAGCCCGGCGCGTCGCTACTCTTTAGATGCACCATAGCTATAGTCTTCGTAAGCTGGACCCGTACCTCCCCGTGCTTTATAAGACCGTCCGGGCTGCCGGCCCCGTGGCACCGTACCCCTAGCTTACGTACTCCCTCTACTAGGGCAGCGTACCCCCAGCCCGTTAGGTTATGGATTAGGCAGAGCGGATTGTGGAAGTTGCAAGTGGGCCGTTCCTCCGAATACTCCTCGAACCGGTAGAAGGGGGGCCACGTAGCGTAGGATTTCGTCATCCAGGGGCCTTCTTCCCGGTACCACAGGTTCGGGGTAAGGACCGGGCAGGGAGGATTAATCTCGTTACCGCAGTCCTCCGATCCGCGTATGACGTGCTCCGGCCTACCGCCGTTAATGCGGTACCAAAGGGTCCGGGAGCGTAGGCTATCGTGCTCCCTCCAGAGCTTCGGCCCGTTTCGGTGCGCTTTCACGTCTACATAAATGAAGTCCCTATCGTTGAACTGATCTATCCCGGCTTCGGGGATCGGGAAGGGCTGCTCGTAGCCCCAGCCCCGGACGAGGCTAGAGATATCGAGGACGTTATCGCATCCCGCCGAGCGGAGGAGCCGCTTTAGCGCGTCGTTCGGAATGTAGCTCTTAATCCCGATAGCGGAGAACATATCAACTAGGCTCTCTAGCGGCCCGGTATCGGCGCATTGAATAATAGCGTTCGGGATCATAGTCGCTCCTAGTAAACGTGAGCCTGCCTTCTGAATGCTTTAACGCAAGGCCGGCAATACCTAGACTTCTTCTGGGCCTTCGCTCCGCACCCGGCGCAATACCCGCAAGGTAAGGCTCCGGCCCTAATAGCTGCCACTCTCTGCTCCGGGGTTCTCCCTTTCATAGCCCCTTTTAAGGGCTTATAAATCAGGAGCCGGAACTGGGTCTGCGACTCCGCTAACGACCTCTTGTTTCCTTTCCTATCGAACTCTACTTTGTAATGATGGCTGTTACAAAGCGGTACGATTAGGTCTATTCTCTTCCCGGTTAGTACCTCTCTACCGTAACTAATGTGATGTAGGCACGTAGCTTCTTGCCCGCAAAACTTACACCTCGTACCGAACGCTATCCAGACCCGCTCCGAGATACTCTTCCATAAGTCGCTCTGTAGGTACTCCTCATAGCTCGCGAAGCCTAGTTCATTAAGGAGTAAGTTGCGTTCTTTGTACGTGTTACCCGCCATGACAAAAACTCGCCCGTGGTGCGCACCACCCCCTCCCTACCCCCTAGGGTAGGTAAGAAATCAGTGAAAGGTTCGCTTGTGTAAATAGCCTTTTTCGTTTCGGCGTTTTCGTTTGGACCGGGACGCGGGGTAATGGCAGGATCAACATCACGGAGGCTAAAAGCCCCACCTGCTCGGTGGCCCGGAAAATCACAAGGAGGCGAGGGGCGACCTTATAAGCCCCTCTCTTTCACGACTGTTCAGGTAGTCGAAGGGTCGGATTATACCCTACCCCCTAACCCGGTTTTCCCCTAGGAGAGAAAGCGCGTCGAAATCCTCTCCGGGGAAGGAGGTAGCTTTAGGGTGCGGTCGGTTCCTCATTACGCTAAGCTCTCCGAGGTGTTGCGTTAGCGACGGGTTGTGGACGTATTCCTTAATCCCCTCCTTCGCTAGGGCCGTTACGATCCCTCCGTCGATAGCCTTCCAGCCTCTATGCGCATCCAAAGGACGTTCGATCATGTGCTTCGAGGAGAGGAGGGCGCGGAAGGAGAGCGAATCGAAGACGAGAGCTAAGGCCCCTCGACCGAATTGGTTGGATAAATACCAGCCGGTCTTACCTGCGGGGGCTAACTCTTGATTCGACGGGAAGGTGTAGAGGTTAAGGTATCCCTTCTCCGGGTACGGCGTAGCCTCTAGGTAGGCGCGAAGGTTAGGGACTGTCACGAAGTCGTCTTGAAAGATAGCGTATCTATCCGCGTTCGGCTCCCGGCAGAACAATTCAATCGCAGCTAGCACCCAGTTGCCTTGAGTACGGATCGTCGGGTAGCGAAAGGTGAGCTCGTAAGGGAACTTATCCCAAGAGGCATCGGGCTTAGCCCCGTCGATAAAGAGCCGGGGCCTATCGAACCCGGCCTTAGCTAGTGAGGCAAGGGTCTTCGGGAGTAAGTCGTCTTTCCGATCCGGGACCGTCGTAAGCCCATAAGCCCATTTCAAGCGGCTCGGAGAGGGTTTAATCGCCATGGCTTCCTCTACGGAATAGGCTAACAAAGGGCAGGCTACTACGCGGGCGTTCTCGTCCCGGTATCCGTTACAGCAGGCCATCCCGTCGATAGCCGTAACAAGGGTGCATTCCCCGAATACCTTACAGCCGAAGACCTTTAGCCCCGTGTTGTTCTTACAGTTCGGACAGCGGACTAGCTCCCCGGTCTCCGGTAATAGGTGGATGCAATGCCTCATATGACGGTAAAGTCAGCGCTAGCCCCGGCGTTGTAAAGTAAGGCTACCTGAGCCGCTGTTAGAGCTTCGTCGTAAATGTAGCAATCGTCTAGGAAGATAAGGCCGTCAGTGCTACCGAAGAAGGAGAAGTCACCGCCGTCCCCGCCAGTAGCGTTGTCGGCGTGGTCTAGGACTCCGTCAACGTAGATCGACGATATACCGGAACTGTTGTCGAAGGTACATACGACGTGGTGCCAAGAATCGTCGTTGACCACGACGTGACCGGCTATAGGACCGGCTCCGGCGTTGAACTCGATTTCGCCGTTGTCGAGACCGTTTATTACGAACCCTCTACCAGCGGAGCCTTCGGTGATTATAGCCTGGATAGACGACGCTGTGGCCGTCTTGATCCATACCGAATAGGAGAAACTAGCAGCGCTATCGTTCGTTATCGGGCCGGGAGTCGCTGGCGGCCACGTGACAGAGTTGCCGGTCTTAGCGCACGTACCCCTAACGCCCCCTACAAACGTAAGGCCGATGTCCGATAGCGGATGCCCGTTGCCGCTCGAATCTACGAGACCGCTTCCGTGCCCGTCGTCGTTAAAGTACCAGGCCGCGAGAGGGCGAACGCTCCTCCCGCGCGTGTGGCAAACCTGGGCCATCGGGGAGGCATGTATCTTGACTTCGAGGTTCATAGAGTCCTATTCCGTTTCCGCGTCCATATAAACCGTTCCGGTCACCCCCGCAGCGGCCAGAGTGATCGTCACGGCGGTGTTCGTAGGGAACTTTAGCTTCGAGGCGAAGGTCAGAATCCCCGGCCCCCCAGCGGTGATATAGTAGGTCATCGTATTAGACCCCCAGGTGATCGTCAGACTCCCGTTCGTCGGAGTATCGCTATAGCTCCAACTCACGGAGGTCAGGACCCACCGGGCGGTAGCCTGGGCTGCTAGCGTCCGGGTAGCTGCCGTGTTAGAGCTAGGGGCCTGGGTTGAGATCGGCGTGAAAGCGTTAGCCATTACTTTTCTCCACGAAGCTCTTTCCGCTTCTGATTAAGTTGTTCAAGTTGGGCGTCAAGGGCCTGTAGCTCGGCTTCCGTCTGGGCCTGCTTCTTCGCGCGGAACTCCTCCGTGCCTTCAACCTCTTCGACCCGCGCCTTTAGCCGCTTGTTCTCGTTCTCAGCGGTCGTAGCCCGGTTAGTTTGCTCCGCAGTCCTTTGCATCTGTAGAGCTACGTCCGCTCTAGCTCTATCCCGCTCGTCCTTCAGTCGGTTGATCTGGTCGGAGAGGGAGAGGATATTTTGATCCCGGCTTAGGACAGCGGCTACCGCCTGATCCCTCTCGGTAGCCGTCCGGCCTAGAATGTCTTGCGTGTCCTTTAGTTCGGCCTGGAGCGAGTCGAAGGCTGCTACCTTTTCGTCGTGGAGAGACGACAGCCCGTGTAGATCGTTCTCCGTAGCGGTCTTCGCCTCTTTAACTTGACGTAGCTCCTCCTCCTTCTCTGCCAAGGCGAGGGAGGCGGTTTCGAGTTCACTAGCGACTTTTTGTAGAGCGGGGTGCATTAGGTTCTCCTTTATCGAATACGACGGGCCGTTATCCCGCCGAAGACTTCGCACTTGGTTCCTGCGTAGTTTGCGTTGACGACTAAATAGATAGTCGTGGTTCCGACCAGGCTATATCTCTTTCGAGTAAGAGTCGCTGAAGTTATGTAATTGGCCCCAGCACTAGGCTCGAAGGCAGTATAGGCTTCCGATCCGTCGGAACCCGGACTAGTGGCTGATACATCGCTGAAATAACAAGCGGCTCCGAATACCGTTAGCTTGGTGAGATAGAAGCTGGCAATGGCCTCGACATCCCAGTCCCCGGCTTCCAAAGTTATGCTGACGACGTCCGTATCGGTAGATACGACGACGCTTATTCGGCTAGGGCCGTCCAAGTAGTCAGAGACGAACTCGCCTAGGTCTCCAGCGTCCGCGTCGGAGCCGTCCGTCACGCCCGGCAATTTCTGAATGCCCGACCAATCGTTATTCTGGGCCAGGTTAATTCCGAGCGTGCTGCCGGTCAGAGTCAAAGTTCCATCAGTGGCCCCGGTGACGAATAAAGTCCAAGTGGTAGTTCCAGAGCCGTTAGTCGAGAGACCGTAGCCAGAGGTTCCCGCCGTAGTTGGCCAGGTTAGGGTCCAGGTTCCGGCAGCGTTAGCCGACTTGACTGTAACCGTTCCGCTAGTGCTCCCCTTGAATAGGATAGACCCGGTAGTTCCCCCGGCTGCTCCTACCGTTATCGTCGTCGGGAAGACCGGGGCCGTAGCGAGGGCTACTACCGTTCCGCTCCCGGTCGTCGTCATTTCCCCGACGACCCCGCCGTTGTTATAGAGAATCCGTCCGCTCGTTCCTCCGGTAATCGTCGTCGTACCTATCGTGATCCCCGCGCTTACGGAGAGCGTATGCGTAGCGTGATCGTAGCTAAGCCCGGTCCCGATAGTCATAAAGACTATGGCGTTATCGGTATCGTCCCAGCCCCATAGCCGATGCGCTCCGGGGTCGGAGAGGTTCGCGTTAGTTCCTCCGTTCGCGAGGGAGACCTGCCCGCTAAGCCCGGACGTAAGGTAAACCGGAGAGGTAGCTAGCCCGTAGGCAGTCATCATCGTCGCTACGTCACCGGTCTGCCGGGCTACCGGGGCTGTAGTACCGGAGCCGTCCAGGAAGTAGATACCGGGGGTACCAGAGGAAGGGTGCCCGCCCCGAAGAAAGGATAGGCCCGCCGTTAGCTGGATCAAGCCGAAGTCTAACCAGGCCCTTCGAGTACCGGCAGCCGTGCTGTTAGTGTTCCACTCGGAGAGGAGGTAGCCGCAACTACGATAAGTATTGCCTGGGTCTTGGTTCTGGAAAATCCAATTCTGACCGAAGCGGTTCCCCGGCGTACCGGTCGAGCCGTGTTTGCTGAGGAAGATGGTAGAGCTAGCCGTCGTGACAGCGTCCGACCGCGTGAAGGACGTAGAACCCGACGTACCGGTATCGAACGTCGTTATAACTCCAGAGCCGTCGTCGCCCCTTAGTACGACTCCGAACGTAGAGAACTGAGCGATATCGTTAGCGGCTCCGCTGTACTTACGGATTCTAGCGATAACCGAGGTGTCGGTATTCGAGAAGCCCTGAACGATTACGGCTTCCGTCGAGTCGTTCGGAGCCGTGAAGGTCTGAGTATTGGACCAACCATTCGCCGTAGAGAGCGTATCGAACGTCCATACGCCTGCCGTGACGCGCGGTACGCCGGTAGACCCGGAGGAGTTTACGCCCGTCCCTCCCGCAGCTGCTGAGACAATAGAGCTTCCTAGCGAGATTACGATACCACCCATAACGGAGTCGCCAGTAGCCGTAGTCCCAGTCACCCCTACGTGCGTCGTAGAAACCCCGTCGTAATGAATAATTGCGAAGGCTGGGGCTTGACCTCCTGGGCCGTCTCCTACTAACCCGAAGACTGTGCCGACATTATCAATCCCTGATCCGCCGTTGCCTGGGATAGTAAGGACCGCTCTACCGTCTATGTCGCTAGTCCCCGGAGCTACGCCGTCAGTAATTGTCCATTCGATAGACTGCCTGGGTAAGTCCGCACTGAAGCTAGAGCGAAGGTCCATTGTCCCTATTTGCTGAGTAGCTCCGCTCGCTACCATTTCGAAGAAGGTAGACCCCGCCGTAGAAGTCTCTGAAGTAATAGTCCCCTTAACCGTCTTGTGCCCTAGGAAGGACTGTGTTCCGGTATTGACTACCCCCCGCTTGCCTAGCCCGGAGCCGTCTGCGTCGGGTAGATTAAACGTAACCGTAGAGACGCTGGCGGCTATATTAAAGTCGCTCCCGCTAGTCCCGACAGTAAACGTATAGTCAGGCCCCGTAGCCGTTCCGGTAGTTCCGTCGATTGATCCGTCAGGGATCGTAGGCGCGGGAACGTCGAACACTACAGTATGACCACTAGCTCCGACTGTAGCTATTCCACTACCCAAGAAAATGTAGTCGGGTCCGGTAGCTACTCCAGCGGAGGCGTCTGTAATCGAACCGTCGCTACCTCCTCCAGCCGATCCTAGAGCTTGCCAGGCCCCGAACTTATCCCGGCCTACGATAATGTACTCTCCTTCGGGTATCGCTGAAGAGTGCATGTTAAAGATCGGGAGAGAGAACCCGCAAGCCTCTGGCCCCTCCGTTGGGTCTATGATCTGGTAGATATCGCAGAGGGCGGAGCCGGGCACTACCCCGTTCGCTGGTAGACCTCCAGCGGGGATTAAGGCGATATAAGTCTCCGGGGCCTGATCGATATGCTCTTCGGAGCGGGGACGACCGGACGGATTTTGAGATTGACTCTTAACCTTCGTTAGGAAGGTCTCCAGTATTCTCTTATCGTTCTCCGAGAGTACCATCAAGGTCGGCATAGTGTCGAACCTATTTCGGAAGGATCGTTACGAAAGCCACGGCTTCCTTCGCGCGGCCTCTTACCCGGAAGTCCCCTAGAGGTACGAGCGGGTAGATGAAGCGGGACGAAGCTCCGGGCGGGAGGGATTCGAGAGCGAGAATCGTCTCACCGGTCTTTACCCCAATCTCGATAACGCGGGACTCTACCTCCTCCCGCTGCGCCTTCGAGAGGGTACGGCTGAACTTAGGCTGCTCGTTTTGGATAAGTAGCAGGCTAGCCCCGTCGTCCTTAATCCAGCCCGCGTCGAGAGGAACCCAGTCCTCGGTAAGTCTCATTCTCCTAGGGCCGTATACTTGCTCGTCCCCCTTTAGCTCCTTGGAGAAAGAACCGTCCACGGACTTAGGCTGCTCCGTAGGGGACTGGTGATAGATCGTCTCGACGAGGACTAGCCTCGACCGGTCCAACCGGGGCGCGGGCATTGATATAGAGCCGGTCGTTGTCGTAGCCCGCTGATTAGTAGGAGTGTTCATTTGTAAGTCTCTACGGTTAGGCGGTAGGTCGTAAGAACCTCCTTGGAGGGAGGTAGCTGTAAGTCTAGCTTCTTCCGAAGCCCCGCGCGGTCTAACTGACTTAGCTTGTCGAACCTAGCCGGTTTCTTCTCCCGTTGATTTTGGACCCTTATCATTGCCTCTATCTGCTTCTCCGTAAGCCCCCGGCCTAGGCTAATCCAGTAGAGGAGGTTCGGGTTGTAAGACTGCCAATCGTCTAAATGTCCGATCCACAGGTGGCACTTCTCGCAGAGCGTATAGAGGTTCCGCTCGTCTAGCTCTAGGTCGGGACGGCCTAGCTGAACTACGATATGGAACGGCCACTTGTGGTGTACGTTAAGTTCGACGGCTGGGCTAGTCCGTAGGCAAGCCAGGCAGTAGCCCTGAACCTTTACGTGCGCACGTTGTCGTTCGTCCCAGAAAGGGGAGCGGGGGAAGCTCGAAATTAGCGGAAAAGGAATCACTTCTCGAAAGCCTCCACGACGGCATCGAGGGCTGCCGTATTCGCCCGGAGCCGGAAGAAGTTCGTATCCCCGCTCGTCCCCGTGCCGGTCCCTGGGAAGTAATACTCTAGCAGGTTCCTACTGAACTTCAGGACGTAGGACTCTCCCGGCCCTACCTCTCCGAGCGGGTAGAACCTATTCGTGTTCGCGTCGTAGATGCCGTACTCGTAGTAGTTCGTAGAATCTAGGTTGCCTAAGCGGACGAAGCCCGGCGTGGTTAGCTCCCCGAAGCTAATGTTAGTGCCCGTCGTTAAGACCCGGACGGCCCCCGGCACCGGTCCCTTCGTACCGGTTACGGTAGCGTTGAAGGAGCTAGGGCGACTTTGATAGTCGATCCGCACGGTAGTCCCGCTCGTCTTACGGATCGTTAGGCTGCTACGGATTGAGGCTTCGTTAGCCATGGGTCGGTTCCTTAGAAGGAGAGCGGGATGCCCAGCATTAGAAAGTCGCTCTCCGAGTAATACTCAACGTGTATCTCCCCTTCGTTCGTAGGAGCACAAGCGTCACTCGTTCCGGTCCCGGAGAAATCGTACACTGGGAATATAACGTAGTCCCCCGGAGCATAGGTCACGAACGGGGAGTAGTAGTCCTGGTTATTGATCCCTACCGGTAACTGATCCCAGTTCGTAGAGCTACTGGGGGCCTCCGACGTATTGCGAGACCAGGCCACGTAGAGGATTCCGTCGAACGTAACTACGTCCCCGCGTTCGTAGGTCTCCAGGTCGTTCCAGGCCTGTACTTGCGGAGGGATACTCCCGGCCAAGGCCCAAAAGTCCTCGTCTTGCGGATCGGTCCCTAGCGTAGCTTCGTCTCCGACTCGAATGTAATACTGAGGGGCTTCGGTTTGCGATCCGCTAGGCCAGTCTACGCAGACCCCTGCCGGTAGCCCTTCGCCGTTAAGGATGACCTTACAGTTCTCCCCCTTCTTGTCCTTGAACCTATCGAAGTGGGAGGGGTTCGCCGGGTCCGGGTCTTCTCCGTCTATCTCGTCGAGCACCCAATGGCCGTCGTTACCCCAGTGGCCGTGGAGCACCTTCCCGCCTTCGTCGAGAATGTCCCGGTCGAAGGTATTGATATCGATGTCGAAGGTTAGCTTACGGTTGTAGTAGATATAGCAGGAGCCGTAAAACCTTCGCTCCCAAGGAGCTTCCGAGAGAAGGATAGTCCGCGCCGGAAGCCCCCATAGCGGGAAGGCGTTAACAGTGTTCATCATTATCGACGGAAGGATATACCCTTGATACGGGGTAGCTACGTTCTGCTCGATAACGACTCTTCCCCGGTTCTTGCTGAACTCGACCTGCGGCCCTCGTATCTGCTCGTGAGAGGACGTAAGGATAGGGAAGCCGAAGCGGTCCTCGGTAGCCTCTTCGTTGTAGTTCACGAAGGAGCCGTTAATCTTCGGGGGTTCGAGGAGCGGGTCTTCGATCTTCGTATCGTTGCATCGCTGCTTATCCGGGGGGAGGGGCTTCGAGCTAGCGTAGCAGGTCACGTCGAAATACTTATCGGCCCCGTCGGATATAACCGGCTTGGCTGTCCGCTTCTCCGTAAAGAACGCGGAGGAGTCTACGTCGGAGTCGATAGACCAAATGCTCCCGGCTTCGGGGAGACCTTCGCATTGCATAGCTAGGGCGGGGCCGTCCGTCGTCTCGCCCTTGACGCGGTAGACGACTTCGTAGTTGCGGTGTCCTTCGTCGTCCGTAGACCCGCTCCAGCTACGATGCGCTGCGTCTTGTCCTTCTATCTGAAAGCTCATAAGTCGGCTCCGACTACTTGAATCGGCGGACGGTCGATAAGGATTCGTAGGGCATCCCTAATTTCCGTGAGCCTCGTTACGACCGTGGCCTGGCTATCCGAGCTACTGGAGCCGGAGCTAGTCCGGGCCTCCGCCGCGCTAGGTAAGGCCCCGGACGAAGCCGGAGAAGCTAAGGCCCTCGCTGCGTTAGCCGCTTGTTGCTGTGCCCTGCTATTCCCTGCGTCGATCTTGTCTCGATACGCTGCGATTCGGGTAAGGGCTTCGGCGGAGCGAGCGGCTACGGCTTCGAACTTCTCCAGCCCCTTCTCGGCTCCCTTCGAGAAGCCTCCGCCAATCTCCTCTCCGGCCTTCTCTGCTTCCCGTACTGACTCTTCGGTCCCTAGCGGTCCTAGGCGGGAAAGGCGGAACTCCTCCCAGGTCTGCTGAAGGTCGTCTCGCATTGCCTCCCATTCGGCCCGTAGAGCACGTTCGGTCTCCCCCATTTCTCTCCGGGGGATTTCGGGAAGGCTACGGATCGAGGAGCGGAAGCCTTCCGTGAGAGGAGTCCACATCCCTTCCGTGTTTAAGGTTATCCCTTGCCGTGGGTCCCGCATGAACCTGACTAGCGCGTCTCCTAGCCCGCGAAAGATGTTCTTCGCGTTCTCGGCGATGTTCTTGAATACCGTCCCGGCGAAGTCGTGCATCGTGATAAAGATTTCCGCCCAGTTCTCCCCGACCCAACTCAGGATAGCTCCGATTACGGCGGGGAAGTGCTTAATCTCCTCGACCATTACGACCCAGCCGAGCTTAATCGAGACCCAGGCGAAGTTAGCAATCTTGTCGAAGTTCTTGATCGCGAACTCTGCCATAGTGATCGACAAGGCGATAGCGTCCGCGATATCGTCCCAGGTCGAAGTCGTCTCCCCGAAGATACTGGTCCACACGGAGGTTACTAGGTCGAGGACGAAGCCGAAGAGGGCCTTCATTCCTTCCCACCAGGTATACGCTACTTCCTTAATCGCGTCCCAGGCTATTACCGCCGCTTTCTTTAGCCCGTCCCAGGCAGTAATCATGAACGAGATAGCGGCAGCGATAATAGGCTGGGCCCAGTTCCAAAAGGCCCCTACCTTCGTCTTTATGAAGTCCCAGGCTACGAGCGCAGCAGCTTGTACGGTCTTCCAGGTCGATACGAGGTACTGCCAGATTATCAGCCCTACTTGCTTTAGGACGGAGATATAGGGCTTGGCGGTTTCTACAAGAGCCTTCCAAGCCTCCGAGACTCCGCCTAACTGATTCACCCAGTAGGCTATCGCGACTCCGCCCGCTACAATAGCGCCGATCAGTAACCCGACCCCACCGAACATAGTGTTAAAGATCGTACCGGCGAGGAGGATAAGCGGAGGTAGCGCGGCCATAGCGGCTACGAGACCTACGACGACGGCAATAAGGAGCTTTCCTTCCTTCGGCATTTCCCGTAGCCAGCTTACTAAGTCCTTGAAGATCGTCGCTAGCGGGGCTGCGGCTTCGTCGATGACTTGACCGATATCGCCGAGGAGACCTTTCCAGGCTCTTCCCGCTCGCTCTAGCTCCGCGTTATTCGTAGACCCTAGCTCAATAGCGGTAGACCAGCCCGTGTTAACTAGCTGATTCGCCTTCGCCATTAGCTCCTGCTCGTCCGTAATCCCGCGTAGCTGCGGAATCATACGAGCCATGTGCTTCATCATTTCCGTATTGCCTTGGCTCATTGCGACGGTAAAGCGTAGGTACTGCTCCGCGTTCCCGTCGTTTACCGCCCCGAAGGCAATAGCCCGCCTCGTAGCCTCCTGTGCTTGCCTCCCGGTTAGTCCGAAGGTCTCCGCTTGCCGTAGGAGAGCCATCGTGTCGCCGGTCGAAGCGTTCGTTTGAGAAGAGATAGACTGAGCGAATTCTAGGTACTGCTGAGAGAGGGCGTCTACCTCCCGCCCGTTCGAACGGAGGGTAGACGACATCTGGATAATCGACTTCTCTCGCTTATCCCAAATCTCTCCCGCATCGGAAAGGAACTTACTAGCCCCTAGCGCAGCCAGCCCCGATACGGCGGACCCGACGAAGCCCTGGATACTCCCGGACATTCCTTCGATCTGCTTCGTAGCTTCGGCGATATGCTGAGCCGTAGCCGTTGAACCAGTCTGCGCCTCCTTTAGCATGCTAGCGTAGGAGGAGCCGTCACCTACTAGCCGGATTATCAGCCGTTCTAGTTCGGTCTCGTTCATCCTTCGACTCTCTCCGGGGCCTTCACCGGGTTCCCGTCTCTATCGACGTAGTGGATAATCGTGGGGCCGCTGATTCGGCTAGAGGCTAAGGAAGTCCCGCGCCCCTTCTTCTTTTGCTTCGCCCTCCGCTTCGGGTTGTCGTAGCGGAGCTTAAAGTCCTGAAGCCCTACCTGGTCTGGGTGCTTATGAAGAACCCGGCGTACCTCTAGGGCTATCTGCATTAGATAGCTCTGGGTCTTATCCGGGTTGTTAAGGTCTTCCGTAGACCAATCCGCTAGGGCTACCGCCTGACGATGAGTTAGCGGCCCCTCCCAGCCTAGGACTTGAGAGAGAGGGAGCCGGAAGTCTCGGACGAGGCGGAATTGCTCGCCGTAGACGAGGAGGACTTTTTTGCGGTCTCGTCCTCCAATAGCTTCGCCCGCTCCTTTTGAAGCTCGGCTATCTGCTTGTCGATAGCCTCTACCGTGCGATCTTCCTTTAGCCCGCTGATCTTTTGAGCTAGCTCGAAGATCGGCTTCACGATACGGACAGAGGGCCAGAGGCGGATAACCGACTCCGGGACGGGCCTGCGCCGGACTTCTCCCGCGTTCTTATAGACCTCGAAGAGGCAGTTGGCGACTAGGTAAGGCTCCGCGTCCGCCATCTTCTCGATAGACGTGGGCTTCATGTTCTCGTTGAACTTCGTGGCGGCCATAAGGAGGTTACGGTATCCGACCACTACTCCCTCGGTAGCTTCGACTAGGACGAACTCTTTCACAATGTCTCTCCCCTCCTCGTCCTTCGTCTCAATCGAAACGGAGGCTTCGATAGGGGAGAGATTTACGAGCCGTAGAGCCAATTCCATGGGTTGCTAGTCCTTTGAGTAAGAGAGTGAGTAAGGGTTAATAGCGAGCCGTACTACGGAGCCTCTTATGTACCGACGACCTCCGTGAGAACGGCTTCGGCTTCGACGCGATTGACCGGGTCGTAGTTGGTCTGGACGATAGTGAGCGTAGCTTCCGGGAAGCCCCCGTCAACCGACATTTCGCCTAACTCGGCTTTCTGAAGATAGCCGTAGTAGCAATACGTCGATCCGTCCGGGAACGTCTCCGTGATCGTGTCCTCCGCGTTGATAAGGGTCCGGCGAGCTTGGTCCTTGAACTTCGCGTCGAACCCGCACTTCACCGTCGCTTCGCCCGGAGTGTAGAGAGTCCTCGGCGCGAAGACGCGGGTACGGTTGTTGTGCATCGTCGTGATGTCGATCTTCTCACCGCCGTCGATAGACGCGGGCGTCACGGCCTTTTCCCAGAAGCTAGCCGCTGGGAGCCGAGCGAAGGTGATAAGACACTTGAACCCCTCCGGGATGATTACCCCGCTAGGAGTCGTTCGAGCAGTAGGGGTAGGGGCCGCCATAGAAGTTCCTCCGGGTTAGGCCGTGCGTCTAATCGAGGCTACGGCGTTTATCGTAAACAGCTTACGGGCGCTAGTCGGTTCCTTGCCTAGGACCAGGACGTTCCCTAGGCCGGAAACGCTCCATATCAAGTAGTGATAGTGCGTAGTCCCTATTGTCAGGGCCACGTTCTCTAGGTAGACCGACTCTGCTAGGTACTGACGAATCTCGTTTGCCTTACGCCAGCCGGTAGCGTGATCGGTAGCTCGTACTCGCACCTGAAACCCGTGAGCCTCGAATACCTCTCCGTCGAACTGGGCCCGCCCGCTACTACGGCCCGGCGTGTCGTAGATCGTTACGCAGTTGTCCGGGGCTGCGGGTTCGGCGGAGACGTAATTGGGCCAGGCTTCTCCGTCTCCTGGCTCTGACGTCTTACCGTTAGCTACGAGGAGAGCTTGGAGTATATCAGCCGGGGAGTGCTGGAATACTAGGCTCATACGTCTCCCCACATCGTCCGCTGTTTCTTCTTAACTGGCTGCGTAGCCTTCGCGACGGCTTCCGCTAGGGCTTCGGGGTTCGACTCCTTCTTCTCCTCGGGCACGGGTAAGGGGCGTAGGGCGCGGGAGACGGTAAGGATAAAGGCCAGCCCGGTAACGATCCCCCAGAAGAAGCCGTGTAGGAACTCGAACATAGGGCTATTTCTCCATCCTCGTAAAGGCGCTGTTCTTTAAGGCCCCCGTATCGACCGGTACGAGCTTTTGGCTCTCCCGCTGGAGCCTTAGCCCGGCTAGAAGGAGGGCCATGCCTAGGCTCTTCCCCTTTGCTAGAGCCTGCTTAACGATACTCGCTAGCTCCTTCCCTAGAGTACGGGCGGGTTGCTCTAAGAACTTCGCTTGCCCGACCTTATGGGTAGCCTCTAGGTTTTCGTGTACATAGAGAGCGTAAGCCTGCGTAAAGCCGACGACGACGGAGACTCCTTCGCTAGCCTCCTTCTCCCGCGCCTTTAGCTCCGCCTTTAGGCTCTCCAGTCCTTCGATCCTAGCCACGGCTAACTTCCTTCGTTACGCGGAGTGTCCTTATAGAACACCAGGCCCACGGTCCTCCGTTCGAACCGGTTCTTTAGGTCCGTGCCGTACTTCGACACTCGGACCTCCATTACAAAGTCGTCTCCGAAAGCAGAGCCGGTTCCGTACCAATCGGCTAACGCTCCGAGCCACATTCGGCTTCCGAGATAGATGTCTCGGTCTACTACGGCGGTAGCGTCTACGCTTACCGGGTCTCCTTGCGAATTAGTCATCTGGGTCTCGGTCCAGACCCACCGTACTAGAATTTCTACCGGATCGGCTACGTTAACTTCCCCGTACCGATCTACCGCCGCGTCCCCGTCTACGGCGTTCCAAAGGACCGCTTTTTGATACCGGTCTTTCTTCTCTAGGGCCGGCATTTAAGACTCCGTTAAAACATTTCCTAGCGGCCCCTAGACATTTCCTAGGCAACGCCCGGCCTACCTTCGGTCCTCGTAGTCGATCTGGCTAGAGGGGTTCTTTCCTAGCCACGACCCCCCGGCCCTCTTCCGCTCTTTCCCGCCGATAGCGTCTAAGCAGCCGGAGGGGTCTAGGCGCATCGCGTGCTGCCCGTATAACGTAGACTCGAAGTACATAGCCGTCTGCCCTGCGAAGCTCCCGCTAGCGTCTACGGTAGAGCGGGAGGTATAGGGCTTATCGGAGACCGCGTAGAAGTGCGCAGCGAGCCATCGTTCGATTAGCTCTAGCTTCGCAGCCGTTAGGGTCTTCCCCTTCGCCGTAGCACACTCTACTACGTCGTCTACGATAGAGGAAGCGGTCTCGATAAACGGGTCTAGGTCCGGGTTATCTCCGCTTAGGCGCGGCCCGTAGTCGTCCATCAGGACTTTAGCAACGGCAGTAGCGTTCGTTCGAGACATCCCGTACTTTCGTCTAGGAAGAAACCCCTGCCCCTTCTAACAGCCCTCTGAAAGCTCACTCTACCTCTCGCGGGGTTAGCGGAGCCGGCATCCGGTTATCGGAGGCAGGGAGTAGGGCCTACGACTTCGGCAACATGCCCTTCGTCGCCATGTGGTCCTTCACGCCCCCGACGTTTTCCAGAGTCGGGTTGTTGAGCAGACCTTCGAGAATCGACACGATCATGTCGTCGATAGGCGTGGGCGTCTTCGCCGCAGCCAGCTTGAGTAGGGGCAGGATACCCCGTAGTACGGTCAGGATCATAGGGAGACCTCTTTCTAGCTAAAGTATCTCTACCGAGTCGTAGGGTATATCGAGTACCCTCTTACCGTCGCTCAGTAGAAGTTCGAACATTTCCTTACCCCGGAGTACGAATGCGGTAGGAACTCCCGACCGCATTTCGCCCTCTAGGAACCCCACCCGCTCCTTCGTGTCATCCGTGTCTAGTATCCAGAGCGAGCGGGGCTTCTTAAACCGGATCGTAATCGCCTTGCGCTGGGTCATCGGACCCTCCCGGAGGCGAAGGACGCTAACTGCGCCCGGCTCTTATTAGCGTCAAGAAGAGCAGGCTCGTCCTCCGCCTCCGCCTCCTCCGCCGAACGACGGCATCCCTCCGAACGGCATACCGGCGAAGCCTCCGTATCCTTGATTCGCCGAAATCTGCTCCGGTAAGAACTGGAGCGGAGACGACTGAGGATAATTACGCATGCGTATTTCGTTACGGATATCTACGTCCGTCGCGCTAACCGGGACTCCGTAGCCCAGCTTCTCAGGGCCGGGTACGACGACAATCCTAGGGGTCGTATTCCCCGCGTTCTCCTTAACACGAACCGATATTGCTCCTTCGACCGGCCTGGCTGGGATTCCGATAAAGAGCACGAGAGGCTTCCCGGTCTTCATATGAAGTTCCCAGGCTTTTCGGTACTCGTCCGAGTCCTCCCGGCTCTTCTCCGTTTCCTTTAGGGCCGTCTTAAATAGCTCGGTCGTCGAGCAATGACACACGTCGCAGCAGTCGCACTTCCCGTTCACGCACCCGCAGGAGCCGGTCGTAGCCGTCGTCTTCTTCGTCCGGTCCTGTTGGGCTAAGAGAAGCTGGGCCGTAGCCTTGGCCTTCGCGACTTCCGCCTGAGCAAACGCGGGCGACACCAGCAGGGCGAACCCGATACAGCTAAGGAGCCATCGCATAGGTCACTTCCTTTCGTAGGGCAAAACGGGCGAAGTTATTGGGTTGACGAGGAACATTCACGAACCAGTCTAGCTCCCGCCTGGGCCATCCCTTAACGGCGGAGAAGGCCCAGGAGTCCTTCTGTCCTAGAATCCTTTGGATCGTTCCTGAATCCGTCCAGAAACCGGAGTCGGGGGGATTACCGAACCCTACCGGTCCCTCGTTCGGCCTAGGCCCCCAAGAGTTTTCGATATGGCCGTACTCCTTCCCGCCTTCGATGTGATACCCGTCGAGACACATACAGTGGGCCCAGGAGCCTCGCGGAGGTTTAACCCCGTTGCTATCCCGGTTCCCTTCGAAGCCGACGTTCGAGCAGATAGCGATTGCGTACCCGGAGGCGATGGCCTTCTTCGCTTCGGCCCAGGTATTGACTTGAGTAATATCCTTAACCGGGTGCTCCTTGGCTATCGTTAGGAGAGCTTCCGGGGGGCCGGGCTTATCGCCGAACTTACGACAAGTCGCTACGCTGTAGACGGTAAGGTCGTAGGAGTCGTACTTCCCCCTGGCTACCACTCCCCATTTCTGGACGAACTGAGCAGCCCAGGCTCCTACCGACCCGTCTCCTCGGATACCTCCGCCGATCTGTACCCGGCTACCTCCGTAAGTGACTTCCTCGACGATGTCCTTATACTCGTCCGCGCCCCCGTTCGTAAGGACGATCTGGGTGGCTAGCGTCCGGGCTACGGCGTTGTTAGTGCCGAAGGAGACGCAAGAGCCGATTTGTCCTTGGTTCTTCGACGGAGGGTTAGCGTTGAAGAGCTTCTTGTAGGACTCCCAGAGGTAGACCTTATCGGGGATCGGGTCTTGCGACTTGTACGCCGGGGTATCGGAGAAGACCTTGAACTCTAAAAACCTCTTAACGTCGTCCACGGCTTCGGGGTTAGGAATCCAACCCATCTCACCCGGCTCGAAGATCGGCTCCGGGATCGGAGGGAGCGGAATGTCCTTGGGCCAAAAGCCGAGGGCCGCTAGGATGCCCGCTAGGGTCGTAACGCCGAACCAGATCAGGTATGCCTTCCAATTCTTGGGGATCATCGGTTTAATCCTTTACTCCTAAGCGGTCTACCACCCACTGCCGATTGCCGTGCGAAAACGGGATCGTCCAGTAGACCGTATAATAGTCATAGGGGCCTCGGAACGTCGGGACGGTCCTATAGCCGGAGAGGGTCACTCCCGGTACTTTCCAGCGTAGCCCGCGCTCTTCGTAGATCAGCGTAGGACCGTCCGGGAACGACCCTACGCTATAGAGCCTCCAGTCTCCCTCGAACGCGAAGGAGAACCACGTCCACAGTACTAGGTAGAAGACCGGGAGCACGGCTACTTCACCTCACTGAGCGACTTCGCTATCCGGGTAAAGACTTCGATAGCGCGGGGGCGTAGGTCCGGGTCGAGCTTCAAGTCCGGGTTCGTACCGAGACTCGTTGCTATCTCCGCACTTATGACCTTCCGTACTTCGATTAAGGCTCCGGGGGCTATCATCTTCTCTGCTACCTTCTTCATGTCCGAAAGTAGCTCCCCCGTCGTCGTAATCGCTGGCTGGCGGGAGTGGTCGATCATAGCCTCGTAGAGACCTTGTAGCATTACCTTCGCCCCGGCCTTTACGGAAGGCGCGGAGGTATCCGCCGTATATGCAGCTTGTAGCTTCGCCGTTAGTACGGAGGGTTTATTGTCCGGGCCGGGAGGCTTCGGGTCCGGTGGTTTCGGATCGGGGGGCTTAGGTCCGGGGCCGGGGTCAGGGGGATTCCCGACGACGAGCCAGCAGGTAGCTATCTCCGAAGCTAGGTTTTCTTTCCCGCACCAGGACTCTACCTTGTATCGACCGGGGGCTAAAGGAGCGATGTAGACCCGCCCTTTGGCCTGCGCTGCGATCTGAGGACCGAAGAGCTTTTCTAGGTCGAACTCCGTTACAGCCGGGTCCGCTCGCCATTTCGGGGGTCCGCCGTCTACGATAGGTACGATCAGGGCTATCCCCCCCGGATTGACCGCAACCTCCGTCTTCTCGAACTTGACGGACTGAGCCTGTAGAGCCGGGGCGATTAGGAAGACCAGGGCTAGTCCGATTAACTTACGCATTGTCGCACCTCAGAAGGAAAGAGTGAGATTGCCTAGCCGAGGGAAGGGCCGATCCCTACTCCTCGTCGTCTTCGTCCTCGTTCTCGTCTCCGGGGTCTTCGGAGCTAAGGCCCGGTTCGGAGTCCGCCGCTTCGATAGCAGCGATAATTTCGCTCTTCTTCGTAAGACCGTCGAGGGAGATTTCCCGCTCCTCCGCGATAGCCCGAAGCTCCATAACCGTAAGGGCCTTGTAGTCCGTATCGCTCTCGTCTTCGTCCCCGGAGCGGAAGGTCTTGCTGCGGGCGGGGGTCTTGTCGGAGAGCCGCTCGAACTTGATCGAATGTGGCCCCTGATTAAAGCGGCGAGCTAAGTCCTGCTTCGAGTCGATAATGTCGCCGGAGTAGGTCCGCGTCGCGCCCTGATAGACGTGGTTCTTGCCGCCTGATTCGAGGCACCCGTCGCACACGCATCCCGGAGGGCCGTCACCTAGGTGCGCCCCGGTAATGAGGCGGAACTTCCCGCCCTTCTCGTTGCGAATCCGACCCTTCGACCGTAGAGTGTTTGCCATGATCTATTACCTTTCGTGAGTGAGTGAGTATGGGCGATGCCGGTCTTTTCTTTAGTTGACGTACTCGCCTTTGCCTTCGGCTTCGGAGCCTTCGTCTTCCGCCGCAGCGATCTTCTCCGCCTTACGGCGAGGCTGCCAGGCGGTAACTTCGCAAAGGTCTTCGCAGTGCGCATCGAAGGAATGCTTACCATCCTCCGATTCGAGAGCGAGGGTGCCGAGAGGCTTCCCGGAGTATTCGTCGTAGATCGACTTCACGACGCAAGTACCCTTCTCCGGGTGCTTCACCTTGTCTCCGATCTTCGGCTTATCGTTCAACATCGTCAGGGTTCCTTGAGTAAGAGTATGCGGTGAGGGCGATTCGGAGGGCCTACTTATTGTCCTTCGGCTTCGCGTCCTTCAGGGCCTTAACTGCCGCGTCTCTCGTTGCGCGAAGCTGCTTGACGTTCGCGGAGAATTTCAGCAGGTCGGGAGTCGGGGTAGAGAAGAGGGCCTTGCACTGCTCGAAGATCGCAGCAGTATAGGCTTCGTCTACCGCTCGGTTCTCGTCCATCGGATCACCCCCTATCTTGGGTTGGAGGAAGGAAAAGCCGGGGAGGAGGGATGGAAAGCCTCGCTCCCCGACCGACCGCATGATGACTTCTCTTTACGCCGGGTTCGGCGAGGGCGGAGGCGTAAGGTCGTCGAGGGCCTTCACCCGCTCCGCTGTAGCTCCGATCCGGGCTTCGATCTGATCGAGGAGGGCCTGGTCTTCGGGAGAAATCGGGCCAGGGTTGTTTTGAAGATCGGCGATCATCTGCTTCAACGCCGCGATATCGCCTGAGATGCCGGTCACGGCTTCGTCGATCTTCGCTTGGTGCTGATTGACCTTCGCCGCGAATTCGCTAATAGCCGACATAATTCTTTCTCCTTGGTTGTACAGGCGAATGAGGGAGACCGAAATCGACTGAAGGAGGGCTGCGAGCTTCGGGTCGAAGTTACACTTGTCCTTCTTACCGAAAAGGAAGTCTAGCATCTCAGCCCCCCCGTTCGTTATCCTAGGTTATGGAGTGCCGCTCGCTTACGCGGTCGTACCGTGGAGGATACCGGTACGACTGTTGTAGTCGCTACGGAGGCGAGGAACCTTGATCGCCATCGTCTTGAAGCGAAGCTCCAGCCCGCCCTTCTCTTGCCACTGGACGATAGTGATATCCATACCGTCCACTAGCTCCGCAACTTCGCTCGTCATCTGGACGAAGATGAGGGTGAAGGTCGAGGTAAGACGATCCAACCGGCGAACGTCCTGGATATCCGGGTTCTTCAAGAGCATCGTGCGGAGAGTCTCACCGGGGTTATTCCCGCCGCTAACCGCGTAGACCCGATTCATGTACTGCGTCCAGTCAATGCTGTGATACAGGATGAACGGGCCGTAGAAGAACTGCGCGTACAACTGATCGAGGGCCGCCAGGATTTCGTTGTGCGCCGTATCCGGGGTCCAACCACCGCCCGAAGGAGCCGTGAAGTTGGTCTTCGTAAGACGCTGCGGGAAGTTCGTGTACCCGTAGACCGTCGAAGTACCGGTGTGGATACCCGGCCCCGCCGTCTGCGTAGCGTAGGTAACGCCGGTGACGTTGCCGATGAGCTGATCTTCGAGGGACTCACCGACCCGGCGAGAACACGCTTCGCCCATCACCATATCGAACGGCGTATCCGAATTGCGGCTGACCATGAGCTCGCGTTCGGAGTACCCGAAGTCGCTGTGGGTAATCGGGAGAGGCAAGGAGCGGAGGATAAACTGGGGCGTATCCGTCCGGCCATCGGTCGTGGCGTTCATATCGACCATAGCCTCGCCAGGGTCGTTCATCGCCTGGTATTCGAGGGTCATCTTACCCATGGCGTTGAACCCGCCGTAGGACGAAGCCCCCGCCAGGTCTTCGACTGCCCGGAGCCGCTGGCGAGCCGCACGGGCGCAGCGACGGTCCAGCTCAATCCAGTCCTCCTTACGGAGCGTAGCCGCGTTCGCCGCCAGCGGAAGGCCGTAGCCCCGGTTGGCAAGGTCTTGGATAAGGTAGGTACGGAGGAGCGGCTTTCGCTCACCGCCCGTCGAATCGTTGACGGTATACCCGCCGTCTACGTCCTGGATCGTAACGCAGGCCCGCCCGCGCCGGTCGAGGAACGGCTGACGGAGCCTTCCCCAGTTACGGTCGGGGAGACTCAAGCCTCCTCCGCCGATGGAATTCATTACGCCGGTTCGGGGCAAGGCTCCTTGCGCCGCCAGCGTCGGGTTCGGAATTGCACGGTCAAGAAGAGGCATCGTAGTTCTCCGCAGTGTAGAAAGTAAAGTAGAGGGAGGGCGATACGGGCGATACTAGGGATTAATGTCCGGTCCAGATACACCAGAGCATCTTGTCCTCGGTCGGATCGGTGATAGCTTCGAGGGCCATCGCCACTTCCGTCTCCGGCGTGCTCGTCGTAACCTGAACCTTACCGCTACCGGTATCGACGGTAAGCAGGTCTCCGGCGACAACGTCGTCCGCCGTACCGGTGACGTTCTTGAAGAGAAGGTTGCACTCGCAGCCGGGGAGCGGGATGAAGCCGAAGAGACGGGTGCCGCTTCCGGTTCCGTAGGCATCGCCCGCTGAGCTGCTGCTCGACGAGGCAACCCCCGCCGCAGCCTTGCCCTGAAGGATGTCCTCCGTCACGACGATGAACGGACCCTTCGGACGATCCCCGTCAGCGTCACGGGAGTAAATCTTCCAGGCATGCTTTCCGCCGATAAGGGACTGGGTAGGGTCGATCTGGACGATCATACCAGGGTAGAGGGTTTCGCCGGAAGCCAGGTAGCCTTCGACCTTGTACCCCCTGTCTGGAGTAAGGATAACGCGATTGTTCTTCATCGATGTCTCCGGGGTAGGGAATGTATAGGGGAGGGCGATTAGGGACGGTCAATAACGACTAGGCCTGAGCCTTCTTCCGGTTGTTCGTCGGCTCGTAGGTAGCGCGGGCCGATTCGATATCGAGGATGTCCGCCGCTTCGTTGTCGGTGAGGGTGAAGCCTCCGCCCGGACCTCCCGCCGCGCCCCGGAAGTCCACCACGTCGTCGTTGTCGCTCGTATTCGCGACGGGGAGAAGGTCCACGAGGTCACGAAGCTCGTCAATCGACTTCGAGAGGAGCTTCGTACCCATCTTCTGCCGCTGGTCCGCGTCCGCGATGTTACTGACCAGCTTACGGACGAGCTTCACCCGCTCCGCCTTCTCGATGCTCATTGCGTTCCGAACGGCGGACTGAATCGCGGGAGGAGCCGAAGCGAGCCATTGCTGAGTCGTCTGCGACTTCGCGGGCTTCGCGTTCGCGGTAGCCTTTCGAGCGGGGCGAGCGTTCTGCACGGCGGTAGGGTCGTTACCCGCACTAGCGTTCGCGTCTTCGGACATGAGCTCCATCCCGGCTCCTTCGTCCGCGTCGTCGGTAGCCGCAGCAGCTGCCGGGGCCGGAGGAGTCGCACCGCCGAGCCGGTCTAGGACTTCGGAGAGCTTGCTTTGAAGCTCGTTCACGAAGCCTACCGGGTCCGAAGCCGGGTCAGTAGCGATACCCAGGAAGTCCGCGAGACCGGCGATATCCACGCCCGCCGCTTCCGCGTCGTCGGCGTTCAACGCGCCCTTCTTGTTCCGCACGGCGTTCACGACGATAACCGTCTTCGTGTTATCGACGAGCTTCTTCAGCTTGTCGTCGGTGAACTTGTTAAGCACCGCCACGTCGTCCTTGCCCTTCCAGCAGTCACAGTTCGCCGTGAGATACTGGATCATTTCGTTACGCTTCATGTTCGCTCCTAATGAATGCCGGGTAAATAGGGATCGAATCTTAGACACGACCGAAGCAGCCTTATCCGCTAGGCTCTTCGACTTGGGTGTTGACTTAGCCGGAGCCTTCGTCGGCGCGGCCTTCGCTACGGGTACGGGTTTCTTCGGGGCGAGCCGGGCTACCGGTATCTTCGCCTCCGCGTCCTTCTTCGCGAGGAGCTTCGTAGCTCTCTTCAGGTCCGCCTTCCGTTCGGGAGACCTCGCGGCCTTCGTAGCAGCGGAGGCTTTCGCGTCCGTAGCTTTCGAGGCTTGCTTGAACTTAGCGAACTCCTTCAAGGCGTCTCGTTCCTTACCACCGGCTTTAAGGTGAGCCTCCTTGAACTTGTTAAACTCCTTCGCCGTTCCCTTCGTGCTAGTGCTTCCGCCTCCGCACGGCTTCCCCCAGCACATTCGTTCGTTCACTGCGAGGGAGAGGATAAGAGCGACGGCTTCCCGGTTACTAGCCAGCCTATCCGCCTGCTGCGCTATCCGGGTCTTCGCCTCCGCGCTACCGGCCTTCGCTGCTTCCGAGGGCTTCTCTTCTTCCTTCTCCTTGCCCTTCTTCGCAGCTTTATCGGCTTCGTCCTCGTCTCCCTCTTCGTCCTCGTCGCAGGGCTTACCCCAGCACATCTGCTCGTTCACGTTCACCCCGCACCCGTCCGCGTTCGAGCAGGCTCCTAGCTGATCGGGGAGGACCGCTAAATGATCCGGCTTATAGTTCCGGGCTACCGCGTCGTAGCTTTGCGGCCCGTTTACCCCGTTGTGAACCGCGCCTTTCTCAGCCGGGAAGTTCTCCGTGAAGAGACCGGTGCTTAGCTCTATCGGCTCACCTTTTTGTAGCCGGGGGAGGATACGGTGTTCCGGCTTTAGCTTCGTGTCGTAGGACCGCGTTAGCTCTACGTCGAACCAGGTCTCGCCCTCGTGCTTATCCGTGAACTCGTTATTGAAGAGCGTACCTATTTGGCTTTCCCGGAGTACGCTGGGATGGCGGGCGGATATGTAGTTGCCGTTCTCGTCTTGAGGATGGTAGACGACAATCGGCATCCCATTCCAAGACCCCATGTCCTTCCCGACTTCCTCCGGGGGGTAGAGGAGCTTACCTTCGGACCCGGCTAGCACTCCGGGGACAATCAGCGTAGACTTCGCGACCAGGTACTTTCGCCCGTGCATTTCCTCTAGTCGAGGCTTCTCCAGGTTCGTAAGCAGAACCCTTTCCATCCTTCCACTTTACGAAAATCGTGAAGTTCAGGGAAGAGCAGAATTGAAGTGAGGGCGAGATTAAATCGTAGGGGTTTTAGGCAGGGACTTTGTACACCGCCCGCTTCCCTTGATGAAGAATCACTAAGCGGTAAAAGAACTTGCGATTCAAGTACTGACAAAGGATATCGCAACCGGTCGGGCGTATCCGCTTGCGTAACGCCGTGAGGTGAGCCGCCACGTTTCGCAACGGTCCTAGCTCGTCGTCGAGGCACTCGTGAAGCTCTTCCCGCGTGTGTAATTCCCCGTCCGAAAGCACCTTGAGCATTCTGGTCTGGATTGGAGTAAATCCGTGGATCATCTATCCCCCTCCTACGATGAACCGGCTGAACTCCTTTAGATCGTTACCCACAATTGGTTCGGGCCGATTCGGGGAAATCGAGGCATCTGCCCCGGTCCAAGCAGATCGGTCGTTCCCCCCTTCCCGCTCTACCGACTCGTCGAGGGAATCCGCGATAGAGGACTTGGTATCCTTTTGGTTGTCGTCGTCTTCACCCACGTTCGCAGGAATCCAGGCACACCGACAATTCGGGTGCCGAGGGAGAAGGCCGCGCGCTTCTTCGAGCTTTAGCACTACCCCTTCGAGAGGCTCGCATAGCTCGCATACCTTATCGTCTCCGGTCGTACTCCATTCGACAGCTACGCCTACCTCTTCGACCCCTAGCTGGGAGAGAGCTTCTAGCTGACCTTCGGCGTGCGCCCGGATAATCTCCGTGCGGGCTATCGTTAAGGCCCGCTCTCTCCCTATGTCTAGGTCGTTATCGAGGTCACGGGCGATATCGCGGGGAGACTTGCCTTGTACTAGGCCGTCCGCTAGAGCACGGGTCATCCTCTGTGCCATCTGGCTCGTTACCCCTTCTAGCTCGTCGAAGCTACGACCCGCCAGTAGCTTTACCTTCTCGACGGCTACCGGGCGGGCAAAGGAGGACCGCAAGAACTCTTCCTTCGTCCCCCGGTAGAAGTCTAGGCCCTCCTTATTCTCGTCGATAATCCGCTGTGCCTTCTTCGTATCGTCGAAGGCCCGGCCCGCTCCCTTCTTAAACCCCTCTTCGACGTAGGCTGCCCATAGCTGCTCTTCGGTACGGGAGCGGATCGTAGCGTCCATTTGGGCTTTCAGCCACTGCTTAAACGCCTTGATCTTATCCGGGTTGCTATGGAAGTTCCAGCGGGCGTTACCTACTACGTTCTTCGCCGGGAATAGGACCGCAGCGTCGTCCGCACTAGGCGTAGACTTATCTGTAGGGTTCTCCTTGAATATAAGGTCCGCTAGCTCTACGGCCTTCTCCTTCGGGGCTTCGGCTAGCTCTTCGAGTACGGCGGTAAGGATCGCAATGTACCAGTCGTTATAGCCTTGCCGCTCTAAAGCCTCCGCAATCGTTCGAGCATCGTCGTCGGAGAGAGCGGAGTCCTTGGCGTTTCCTACCGGCTGCGTTCTCTTAGAGAGGAAGCCCTTCAATCCTCCGGCTAGCTTGCCGACCCCTTCCTTCACGAGACCCTTCGCAGCCCGGTAGGTAGCCATCGGGTTGCGGGCCGTAGAGTAGGCTAGGTACGCGCCGGTAGCCGGAGGAACGATCCAGGTAGCCGATTGAACCCCGGCCCCTACTCCGCTAGCCGTCAGTCCTATCGAGAGCGGCTTGAAGAGAGCTAGGTCCGCCGCAGAGAGTACCCCGCGTAGCTTAGCCGCTTGCTCCGGCGTACTCCCCCGCTCTATCGAAGTCCTCTCGGCTAGAGCCTGGGAAGCGGTCCATCCCGCGAAGGCCGTGTGGTAAACCGCCGTGAGGACCGTCTGGACTGGCGAGGGTAGCTTCTCGAACTGCTGCACGAACTTCTCTTTCAAGAAGTGCTCTACGGCTCCGGCCTTCGCTCCCGCCGCTTTCAGCTTGTCCAGGATCGACGACCTACCCTCTCCTCCTACCTCGTCCGGGGCCGCTACTCCGCTAGGGCAAGGGCCGGGTATCCCGCTTCCCGGACCTCCGCAGTTCATAGGCATCGCGAAGTTAAGGGCAAAGGGGTTCGGGCGAGGATGTAGCCCTAGTGCGTCCTCTTCGACGATAAGGCGGAAGATATCGTAGCGGAGCCTAGCGAACTTGCTCTTCACTTCGCGAATGAACTTACGACGGAGGCTGGCCGTCCTCGTCGGATCGACCCGTAGAGGATTGGGAGCCTTCTTCCTCTTTGCGTTGAAGACCGTTCTACGCTTCACGGGGCCTCCTCCGCTTCTTCGAGCGAATCTTTCGACGGAGAGCGTTGATACGACCGGCTAGCCGCTTACTACGGTCCTCCAGTCTCCGCAGCCGACGATACATTGAAGCTATGCTAGGCATCGTTCCTACTCCGGGAGAACGGAAGCCGAATAATCCGGGGTCTCAGTAGCGTCCGGCTCGTTAGGTTCGGGCGGAACGGGCGGGGGCGCGGGCGGAGCTAGCGGACTCTCCGCCGCTTCAGCCGCACTCGTTAGGATTGATGCGGCCTCTCGCTCTTCGAGGTTATCGAACTGCGTCATCCAGGCCATCGGGGGGATGAGGGCCTCGACGTTCCCGCTAACGTAGGTCGAATAGGCCTGCGCCTTCTTCACGAGCAGGTCCGCCCTATCCGAATCCGTCTGCGAGTCTAGGTCCGGCCATTCCACCCGGTAGCTCGTCGGGACCGGTAAGACCCCGCAGCTAATCAGTCGATCTACGAAGGGAACGATAATGCGGGGCGTAATGTAGTTGCTTTGCCGGAATCGTAGCCGGTCGTTCCACGCTGCGTCGTCTTGAGAAGAAGCTAGCTCCCCGCGTTCGCTGCCCATAAACACCCGCTTCGGTATCCCTAGCTGAATACAGATAGCCATGATCTGCGCGTCGATCTGCGGGGTAGGATCGACGACTTGCGGAGAGAGGGTCTTAGCGCTCATGCCCATTAGGGAGAGGTAGCGCTGAAGCCCGTTCATATAGTTCTCCATCATGTCCCTAAGCCCGCCCGTATCTAGCTCTACGTCTCCGCCTAGCTGAGGGTGGGTCTCTAAGGACAGTCCTGGGAAAGCTCCGCGCCAGTACATTTCCGCCGAACCGCTGTAGAGCTTCTGAAGGTCTAAGAGCCGGTAGAGAACCGGGCGCATACGGGGCCGTCCGAAGATTTCGGAGTAGCCCCGGTTATCGGCCACGTGAAGGATACGGGTCCAGTGGACGTAGAGAGTAGACATCGGCATCCCGATCCCGCCGAAGCTCTCTCTCGGATCGGAGAGCGTAATCGCATACCGGATCGGCTGACCGTAGCGCGGGCTACTTCGGTTCGATTCGTACTGAACGACCTGAACTAAGGACTGAGGGAACGCGCGGAGGAAGAGCAGCCTCGTACCGTCCTTCCGGGGAGAGACCGTTGAAGGATCGGCAGTGCTTCCTCCGTACTGGGCATCGGTCCCGAACATTTCCTTTTCGGACGGAACGAGGTTAACCTTCTGCCCGTTCTTCGGGAGGATGATATTACAGGTAGGGCCGGGCTTCTCGGCTTGCCGCTTATTGACGGGCATCGCCCCGCCCATAGGGACCGAGGGAGGGTAGCCGTCGTCGAAGCCGAGCAGGAGTACGCCGAAGTATCCTATCCCACTCAGCTCATCGACTCGTTGAAGGTACTCCCAGACCGGCGAGGAGTCCTCTTCTCCGTAGTAGCTGTTCTCTCCTCGGAGCGAGCGGGAGAGGTTATCCCAGCCCTCCTCGAAGGCCGTCACGTCGTTCGCGTCCTCGGTCTCGTAGACGGTCGGTTGTACTTGCCAGGACTCTCGCGGGAGGACTTCGACGACGCGGGCCGCTATCGCCTCCCGGTTATACAAGTCCTGATACTCCTGCGCGGAGATACCTTCGAGGTTCTTCGGGTAGCCGCATTCGTCCGTGATGTCCCGGCGCGGATCGAAGAACTGCCGGAATAGCTCCTGCCGCCCGGTCATTGCGTTGTTGATAAGCCGGTAGAGCTTCTCGTCGATCTTCCTACCGTTCCCGCTCCCGTTCGTAGTCGTACTCTTAGCCTTAGCCATTGCAAGCCCTCGCGTAGCGTTCGTAGGTGTTTTCGGTATAGGCGTCTAGTTCTTCGATACAGCTATCAGCGGAGGCTACCATGTCGCCGGTATTCGCGTCGAAGATTTCGAACCAGGATATATTGGGTTGGAAGAAGAGGAAACGGACGGTACACGGGAGGCAGTCGGCAGTGCCTTCGTACTCCGTACCGTCCGTATCGAAGAAGAGAAAGTAATACACCTGAGGCTCCCTCCTACCTATGTCTCCCTAGGTGCGGGTTCCGCACTGGTTACAGACCCACCCTCCTCCGAAGGCGCAAACGATAAACCAGATCGGTAGCCACAGTCCGCAAGTAGCTACGAGGAGGATCGAATGAAGCTGAATGTTCGGACGCTGCCAGCTAGCTAACCGGGGCTTACCGCAGCACTTGCATCGGATCGACTTACTGAAAGGCACGACTATCTCCCGTTAAGCGGCTCCAGCTACGGCTCTCCTAGCCCGATGCGTCATTGCATGGAAAGCTATTGCCAAGGCGTCTAGCTCATCCGGGCTATGACCAATAATCTCGACAAGGCACTTCTCCCTACTCCCCGGCTTCTTGTTCTTCGACCTAATCTTCAATCGGCCTTCCCCGTCTGTCTCGAAAGGGATCGGAGCCATTTGCTGCCTTACCGCTGAATATTCCCGTGGAATACCAAAGGTAACTCTTTTTGAGTCTATCGGGCAGCCCTCTGGGTCTAGCGCGAGCCGGAGCGCGCCGTACATTTCGGCCCGGCGATTGAAGTAGGCATAGCGGTCTTCGCGGTTCTCCACCCGCTCTTCCATTTGTCTCATACCTCGCTTAGGGTCCATCATAATGGATTCGCCGAATGCTACGGTGCGGACGTTATAGCCGTCGCGCCTTAAACGATCCGCGTGTTCCTTTCCTCCACCTCGATCAAAGCACACTTGCTCGGCTTGAAGATTGAATCGCCGCATAAGCTCTAGGGTCTTCGTCGGAACTACCGACGTATCGGGGGTCTTCATAGACAGAAGGAAGATCAGCCCGTACTCGTCGATTACCGCGAAGGCCGTAGAGTCTCCCCCTTGCGCCGGGTCGATCCCTAGGGCCTTCGCTACCCGCGTCCTCCCCTTTAGAGACCGCGCCATTCTCTCCGCCCGGTCTAGCCAGGCTGGAGGATAGAGAAGGACTTCCGCTCCTTCGTAGAACTCCGCATCCAGCTTAATGCATTGCGTTACGGTATCCCATTCCCTACGCCGGATAAGGTAGTCTCCGTAGGTAAGGATGCCGGGAAGGACTTTACGGAAGGAGGGCTTCAGGCCCGCTCTTATCTCAGCTAACGCTAGCCTTACGTTGGGGCTGTCCTCCGCCTTGATCTTAATCACCTTGCTGTAGTACCCCTTACCGTCCTCGCTTCTAACGTCCCCTCGCTTCGTAGCCTTACGGAAGAGGTTCTCGCAAGGGTGCGGGTTCCCGATAATGAGGAGACCCTTAGCCCATTCCGCCATGTGGTCGAACACGGCAGGCTCCGCCCCGCTCGCTTCGTCTACGATCCCTAGCGCGTGATCAGCGTGGTGCCCCGATAAGCTCTCCGGCTTCTCCGCTACCATGCCGATTAGGTAGCCGTACTTGTCCTCCTTACCGTTAATGATTCGGCGGATACCGGTCTCCCGGTGCTTCACGATTAACGGCCCGCCCTTATCGCTCGTAAGCGGGTAGCGACTAGTCTGGATAAACCGGCCTATCTCCCCCCAGAGTACGTCGAGGTGCTTATCCTTAACGGAAGTCGTTACGACCCGGCACTCCCCCCGCCCCGTGAACCCGGAGGTAAGGAAGTAGCTGAGAGCCAGGAAGCCCGCCGTGAAGTCCTTCCCTAGCATATTGCCCGCAGGTACTACGGTCTGATAGTTGTCTATCGTCGAGTAGATAATCTCCCGCTGCTTATCGTAGAAATGTACCTTCGGCCATAGGAGCTTCGCTAGGGCTATCGGATCGATTCGCCGGGAGAGAGCTTCGCCTAGATTCATCCCGTCTTCCCTCTCCCTCGAATCCTCCGAGACTTCGCCTGGACTACGACTTTCAGCCGATCCGTCTCCGTCCTCGGTACGTCCTCCGGTACTTTCCCGAAGAGCCTATGTCTTTTACAGTACAGCCCAGTGTTACACCGACAAGGCTCCTCTGGGTTATGATCTACGATTCCGTCCTTAATCCCCCTCATGGGTCTCTCCATTTAAGCTAGGAGCCGGAGGAGCTACCGTAGCTCCCTCGACTTCCCCTAAGCTCTCTAATGCCTTAATCTGGTCCTCGATAAAGTCTCCCTCCGACGTAGCCCGCGCCGCGCTGAAGAGATTGTTCCAGTCGATATTAATGAAGTTGACGTTGTTTTGGTCCTGCTTTAGAAGCCCGACGAGCCGGCATCGGAGCGTGATACAGCGTTCGACTCCTTCCAGCCACTTCGTATCCCCGTCCCTCTTCTTCGTCTCCTTCGTTTCCTTACCGGGGATCAACTCACGCTCTTCCGTTACGTTCCCATCCTCATCCCGCTTCCACCTCCAAACACTTTCGATCTTCGTGCTAGTGAAGGGCTTCAAGGACCGTTCGTACCCTTCCCAGTAGGTCCGCTCCAGCTGATCGATCTTCGCCAGCTCAACGGCCTTACGCTGATCGAAGTCTACCACAGCAGCTGCTATCCAAAGCTCCTGAATCTTCTTCAGGTCAATGCTTATCGTAGCCTCACTAACCTTCGTCTGCTTGGCAATCTCATACTGAGTCAAACCCTGCACGTACAGCTGGGCTACCTTTAGCCTCCGCTCATTCGCAGCCACTTGAGCTAACTTCGAAGCAGGCATGATTATTAGTCAAGGCTTAGCGCGTTGATAGCGCAGCCCGTTCCCCTCCACAACCGATTTTAGCTGAACTCCCGACCTTCAGGTAAGCGTATAGGCTTAGAAGGAAACCCAACTGGTTCCATTATGAGATTCACTTCCGATATGCCGCACTACTCCCTTTCTTCCCCTTACCGTCGAGGTGTAGCCTAGCGTTCGGGTAGACGTGAGGCGGAGGCGGTAGACCTCCGGCCCTACGCTGCCTGGCCCGGCTGTCCTCTTCCCTCTGGATCGCTCTCATCTTCCGATAGCTGAACTTGAACATATCGATCTCCCTTGTACTGAGTTACCCGATCCCTAGACTAACCGCCTCTCTTCTCTTCCCTACTAACCCCGCCATAGCCGGTCGTCCTAAACATAACCCCTCGATACGCGGTATCGCTGAGTTGCGTAGATACTCCTCGCTCAAGTCGATCCCTACCCCGAATCGCCCTAGGTCTAAGGCTACGGCTAGAGCGGTCCCCGATCCGGCGAACGGGTCTAAGACGACCTGCGGCCTTACCCTCTCGCAGATACACCCGCAGGTCTTCTCCCAGCCCTTCGTTATGACCTCGACTCCAGCGACGGAGTTAGGGCAGCTATTACCTTCGGCCCGCCCCGCCTCGCTCTCCCCCGTCCTCTTCACGTAGTCATTCGGACGATCCCGCGTTATCGCCAACTTGTCTACGACCCTTCGGTACGGGCTTCCGCATTCAGCGCATTCGCCGTGAGCCGAAGTACCGGCTAAGACGCAAGGCTCTACGAGCTTCCGGGGGAACGTCGCGAAGTGCTTACCTGCGTAGCCCTCCTTTGCTATCTTCCATACCGATGGCTTGTTCCGCGTTCCGGTTGCGTAAGGCTCTACTTTCGTCTCCGCGCCGAACACTCGACCGTTCGTTAAGACTCCGGCCCCCGCTACCTCCCCCCGCTCTAACTCCGTGGCCGATTCCCTTACGTCCCGGAACGCTGCCTCGTTACTCTCCAGGCTCCTCGTACCTTCCTCCCGAATAGCGTCAGCGTCGTAATACCAGTCCTTCGATTGGCTGAAGAGGAAGACGTACTCGTGAGCGTTCCGGCAAGGGTTAAAGACGGGAGACGGCATAGGGTCCGGCTTCCACCAGATTATGTCTTGGCGGAGTATCCAGCCGTCGTCTTGCAAGGCGCGGGCTACCATCCAGGGTACGCCGAGGAGACCGGACCTCCGGCACTTACGCTTCGGCCCGTAGCAGTCCCCTAGGTTAAGCCATAGCGTACCGTTCCTACGAAGGACTCGGCTTAGGAGCCGGAACACTTCGACTAACCGAGCTACGAACTCCTCTGGCGTATCCTCTTGCCCTAGCTCTAAGGAGCGGTCTACCCCGTGATAGTCCCTAATGCCCCAGTACGGCGGAGAGGTAACGATAGACTGGACGAAGCCCTCCGGGAGTCTACTAGCTACGGCGCGAACGTCTCCAGCGAAAAGCCGGGCCGTTGCGCCGTTGTCGTTCGTGCTCCAAAAAGGCTTCAGCGGTATAGTCGGCATTCCTTCGATCCTTCGTTGGCTAGGAAAATAGCTAGGAAAATCGGAGAGCTATTCGGGGGAACCCTTACGCCGTTCGGAGGGCTTTTCGCTAGCTCCGCTTTCGGTTCGCCCTGATCGACTTTAGCTCCTCCTCCAGTCCCTTTATCCGACCCTCGGAGGCTTTCCGCTCTTCGTCCTTTAGCTCGTCGAGCTTCCTGAAAGCCCGGTCTAGGTCGGAGACCGACTTTGTTAGCTCGTCCCGCTGACGGATAAGTTCCGCGATTTGCTGCTTACGGGCCGTAATCTCCGTCCACTCCTCCGCAATCTCTTTGAGTTGAGATTTTACCTTAGCCCGCGCCTTTAAGTCCTTCGCCCACTGTTTCTCGTCCCGAAGCGGAGCTATCTGCGCCTCGATAAGCTCTCGGAACTTCTCTGGCTCTAGCGAGTCTAGCTCCCACGACTCGTCCCCGAACCGGTTAACGTAGGTCTTGTATCGACTGTCTGTGATCTTCGCCGGGTTAGGAGGGGGGCCGTACTCCTCGATCTGCTCCATAGTCAGGGCTACCCGGACGAACTCGCAGTCACTCATAAAGGTCTTATGGAGCCGGTCGTAGATATCCCTACTCATATCGATCCCGCTAGGATCGTGATCACCGAAGTGAATAATGTAAGGCTTCTGCCCCTTCTCTACGTGACCCTGGAGCCGTAACGAAGCCCTCCACATTTCGGAGAGGGACGTATACCCTCTACACACGAAGTAGGGGATGTCGTTCTCCTCGCAGACCCCGGAGATAACGCCGGACAGCGCGTCCTTCTCTACCCAGACTTCGGGCCGGTACTCCTGGTCCTTCCACATATCGATATGATACCAGGCCGTTAGCTTGTCTAGCGCGTCCTGCGGCCCGGAGTAGTGCTGTAGCTCGGAGAGGCTTCGGGTACGGTCGCAAAGGTGATTCCAGTCGATCCTCCCGGCTAACCTAGCGGCCCCGATAATGTCTCCTAGCCGCTTGTAGCTCTTCTGCTTGTTCGGTATGTACCCCTTGGCAACGAAGCGGTAGTAGAGAGAGCGGAGAGTAATCAGGATTCCCTTCTCCGCGTAGCTCTCTAGGATTTCGTTCGCACGGGCTATCGTGTTGGCGTGTCCCTTCGTAAACCGCTTCGGGACGTAGGTAATCTTCATTAGACCGGCTCCTCCGTAATCCCGTGTACAATCTCCGAGTAGAGCCTTCGGAGCCTATTGCTAAGCCGCCAACGGGGCCGAGACTGAAGACCCGCCGCTAGCTGAGCCGTGAAGTATTCGGCTGCCCCGATCTGCCCTAAGAAGCGGAGCATCTTCTGCTCTTCCTCTGGCTTATGGTGAGTAAGGATTGCCATAGCCTTCGTCTCTAGCCCGGAGGCTCCCGCTTCGTAAAGGTGCTTAGCGATGTCGAGGGTTCTACCCCTAGCCGTGTCGAGAGCGGTCTTCGTAACTCTCCGCATTACCTCGTCGTCTACGACCGTTCTATTGAGGACGACGGCTAGGCACTTCGCTAGTCGGGTAAGCTGCGAAGCTAGGCGCGCGCTGAACTCTCGCTCCGCGCTCTCGTCCTGCTTGATCGACGGTCTAGCCCGCATATAGGCTACGAACTTCCCTAGCTTCGCGCATTTCACTAAGGCTTCGGGAGGCGTATCGACCCCGGCAAGAAGCTCACGGGCATTCGACCGGAGGTACTCGATAAAGCCCCCGGTGAGCTGCATAGCGTTCACTAGGGCCGGGTCTTGCTGAGTCTCCTTCGTACCGTCCGACTCGAAGGCCATATTGGCGTCCATACGATTCACGACCCGGAGGAGAATCTCGTCCTCTAAGTCTTCGTCGATACGGTCCATAATTACGCAGTCGAGGAACCTCTCCCCTAGCTCTGAGGAGTCTAGCTTACGGAGCGAAGACGTACCGCAGATAATAACCGTACAGTTAATCGCTTCGTGATCGGTACTCATCTGGTTCCCATACTGAGAGCGGATGTTACGACCGTAGAAGGCCCGAAGCTGAGAGAGAACCTGAGTCACGTTCGGAAGCTGAAGAAGCGTATCCCCGTCGTTAATGACGAGGGTCTTATCGCGGAGCCGTTCGACCATTGACATATTCTCCGACCCTTCCTTGTCGCTTTGATAGCCGCTGATTAACCCGCCCGTGAGAGTATCCTTGGGATAGATATACTTCCGGTTGATCGACATCGCCTCGCATAGCGTAGACTTCCCGCAGCTAGCCGGGCCGATAACCTTAATCCAAAGCTGATCTCCTACGGCCTTCGTTGAGGTAGAGCAAGCTAGCATAACGCTAAGCGCCCTGTCTAGCCCCTCCGTCCAGCGCATTGCCTTACGCCACGCCGTCACTAGCTCCTTCCAATCGTCGCAAGGCACGCACTCCATCTCAAGTCCGCCGCTAGCGCTAGCCTTCTTCGTCCGACCGGCTACCCATTCGGGAGGGATCGGACGGACCCTCCCAAGCAGGTTGCGAAGGAGCGGTAGCCGTTCCGGGATCGACTTCCCCTCGGAGAGTAAGTCCCTTACGTCGTAGCCGCTAGGCTTGTCCTTATCGTAGCCTCCTTCTCCCCAAGCTAGATAATGAACCTCTAACGGAGGCTCCGCCGCTCTTCCGAGGATTCCCGCTACCCGCCTCATTCCCGCCCAGCCTACTGGCTCTATCGGCTCTCCCGTCTTAGGATGAGGGCGCGGGTGATCGGAGTCGTAGAGCAGGACGACCTTACGCCCTGAGAAGAGCGGTACGAAGTTATCGTTAAATACGTTACACCCCGGCGCAGCGATAACATTCGCCCGGCTATAGAGGCTAGAGGCTTCGCTACCGGTCCTCTCTAACGGAGGGTTGTGCTGCCCGTTCGCTGAGTCAGCGGGCTTAGCGGAGCGTAGCGTCTCCCACAACGCCATAGCGTCCCAAGGGCCTTCGCATAGGTAGACGGTAGGCTTACTGTAGTCGAACTGGTGCGCGCCGAAGACTTGATGTGATAGCTCCGGGGTAGCTAAGAGGAGCTTCTTACCCGTCGATACGTCCTTCACGTAGCGGTATAGTTGATTGAGCTTCCCGTCCGGGCTAAAGCCGGGGAGTATCCAGTCCCCGTTAAGAATGGACTGGCAGACTCCCCAGTGAGCCAAGGTCATCGGGTCTGCTAGCTTACGCTCCGCCGCTAGCCCGTCTATGTTCCCGTTCGTTAGCTCGTCGGACTTGTTCCAAAGGAGCCGGAGGAAGGTATAGATGTTACCTCCCCCCTTCTCCGATCCCTCCCCGCATACGAAGCACCGCCAAAGGCCGGTCCCTATATTAACGGAGAACTTCCCGGACTTTCCGCAGAAAGGACAATCTGCGACAGCCTGAGCTTCTCCCTCCCGATACTCTAGCCTTACCCCGTGGAAGAGATAGGGCTTTAGGTTCTTCGGCGTATTCGTTACGACCGGCATGGATGGAATCTCCTTTGGCTAAAAGCCGATAGTTTACCCTGGGAGGATAGCCGTAGGGCGACTGTGTTCCTTACAGAAGTGATGGTGCTCCTCCTTATCGAAGGCCCGGTTAGAGTCGTGGCAGCTAACCGTAGCGGGCTTACCGCAGACTTCGCAGGACTTACCCTCGTAGGTCTCCTGCGGAGCTTCCGGTGTAGAGGAGCACTCGTCGTAGACAATCGTCCTGTGCTCTTGCGCCGCTCGGAAGATATCGGACAAGACCGACTTAGAAGCCTGCGGAGGGCCGATGCTAAAATGAACCGTGTTCCCGATAGGGCCGAAGGTCAAGTTAGGCCGGGCCTTTAGTTCTTGGTTGTAAGCCACGGTCCTAGGTCGTAAGGCTTCTCGCTCTTCGCCCCGATCCCGGTTCTGCTCGGCTGCGAGTACGTCCGCGTACTTCTCCGGGTAGCGAACGCGGAGCTTACGGATATTCCCCGCCATAACCTCGGCTAGATCGAAGCCGAGCGTATTACAAGCCTGAGCGATATACCAGAGCAAATCCCCTAGCTCCTCCTTCACGTTGATCGTATCGAGGGACTGTCCGTAGTAGACGGCCTTTTGTAGCTGACCGGCTAGCTCCCCGGCTTCGGCGGATATCCCGATGATCGCGTGGTTTAGCCTGGTGAGGTCAATCTGATTACCGCGCGTGAAGAGACGTTGCGCGGCCTTATCCTGATCGCACTCGGTCCTCGCAACTAGCCGCTGGTAGATGTTAGCTTCCATTAGTAGTTACGAACCTCCCAAAAGACTGTGTTGAAGTTAGGAAGAGTCCCCCACCGTCTTTCGTAAGCGGAGAACTCTACCACGTGATCTGGGTAAAGGTCTAGTAGCTCGTTCAGCCAGTCGTAGCTGTTAGAGCAAAGAGCCTCCCGGAGTAACGAGACCGCTAGTATACCGAAGACGGAAGCCGACTCCCTTGCTAGGGCTATTCGCATAGGCTCCTTAACCCGCGTGTAGTAGAGATAAAGCCCCCGCTCAGTTCGCATTACCTCCCCTTGGAGTAAGAGGCTTTGCTCGACGAGCGGGGGTATCTGCATAGACGTATACCAGTCTTCGATCCTACCTCCAATCGTATTCGGCGCGTTCTTCCAATACATATAAGCCCGAAGGAACGGCTGCTTGTAGTAGGACTTCCCTCCGGCTACCGCCCCGTTACGCAGGTGAAACAAGGAGCCGTTACGCGGAGCCTCTTCCTTGAACCTCTCCGGGTCTAGCCAAGTCGGAGAGGCGTTACCGAACTCTCCGGCAGCGTACCGCTTAACGAAGTCTCTCTTCGTCCGTACAGGCTCCCTCGTCATTTGACTCTCCTCTCAATCCAGTTCGTAGCGGCTATCCGCCAGTCGTCCGACATAATCTTAGCGCAGACGCGAAGGGCGTTAGCGTACTCCTTCCGCTTGTAGTAATGAAACGCTACGCACATAGGCTGCGCGACGTTCCAAAGGAAGGGTTCGTTATACTCCCCTACCATTCCGTCTCGGCTGTGCCGCTCTACGAACTCTTTAACCTCCCGGTCGAAGCGGATCGGGTCTACGACGAGCGGAACGAGCGTAGGGCAATGATAAGCCCCGTAGCTCAAATCGTCTTCCTTCAGCCATTCCTCCGGTCGGAACCGCTCCGTGTAGACGTGGAGGTTATTCGTGAACTGGTTGTAGACCCCCGGTAAGACTCCTAAGCACGCCGCCACGTACTCTTGAAGGAAAGCGAAGTGGACGACGTTAGCCCCTAGCGCGCCCCAGATAAGATCGTTCGAGCGGTTCGTAACGGTCATATCGAGGACGTTGTAGTACGCTAACGTCGGGCCGGTCTCCTTGTCAGAGAACTTCTCCTCGACCTCCCGGAGAGAGAACATGGCACTAAGGTTACAGCACACGTCCTTCGACGTATCGACCCGGAGTAGATCGTCTTCGACGTTCCACATAGTCAGGACGGCCCTACGGCTATTCGGGTGAGTCTTGAGGTGCTTAACGATTACCTCTAGCTGATCCGTATAGTCCGGGGGAGAGACCCGCCAACGATACCCGTAGGCTCCGTTAGCGAACGGGCTATCCCCGTCCTGAACCTGGGCAGCGTAGTTCGCCGAGTAGTAAGAGAGCGGCGCGATATCCTGCCGGCCCGCTAGCATCCAGAGGCTCTCGTACAGGTGGAAGAACGGGTTAGCGTCCCGCGCCCGATTGAACAGTACCTTCTCCTTTGGGTGTGTGTACGTGATCGTGACCGGCGCTTCGATCATTAAGACCTCTCCGACCCGGCTAGGCTTACGGACTATCGGGTTGAGGCCCAGAAAGAAACGGTCCTTCATGTCCCTCTGACCGTCGTAGAAGAACTGGACTAGCTCTCGGAAGGCCGTGTTAACATTGCGGGTTTTTAGGTGCATAGCGTCCTCCGGTTAGAGTGTGGAATTCGAATAGGAATAGGCTCTCGGCTTCTTGCCAGCTGACCGGTCTCCAGTTTAAGTCCGCGAAGGTTCTCTCCTCGTAGAGAGTAATCGGCTGGTATTTGTCCTGCATCCTCGCGTGAGAGAACTGCTTGGACTCGTAGATACGGGTAGCTACCGCCGCTTCGTAACGAACGGCTAGCCGGTCTACCCTTTCTACCTCGGCGTGATCGGTCTCTTCGCAGCCGAACTTCCTATAGATAACCTCCTGAACGTGGGCCTCTATCTCTCGGTAGCGGGCGAACTCCGGGGACTCCTTAATCCACTTGTTCACGTCCCCTAGGTACGCTTCGCTGGCGTCGTGAAGGAGAGCCTGTAGCGCGTGCTCCCGGTCGGAGAGGAGAGACGCTACGAACGAATGATACGCTACTGATATCGGGAAGAAGGTAGCTCCGACGAATCGGTTGACGATAGCTAGGTGATGTGCAATATCCTCGATACAAATAAGCTCCGGCTTCGGGTCGAAGGGATTCACTACCTTCCCAGTAAAGGTCGTCATAATCGGTTCTCGCATCGTAAACCCCTTCTCGCCTTGTAGATACGATTTTCTCAGAAAATCAGTAAATTTCCTCAAATTGGGCTTGACGAACTCCGAAGTAGAGCGTAGAGTATAACGGACGGGTTAAGGGTAAGTAGACGTTCGATCTAACAACCCTAGCACCCGCATACCCAAAGGAGCTAGATCATGACTACCGCTACCGCAACGAAGACCCCGAAGGCTACGAAAAAGGCCGGACTCCGCAAGCCCCAGTACCGTATCCTGAAAGCCCTCTCAAAGAAGTCCCCGATGACCCGCTCTGAAATCGCTGGTAAGGCCCCGGTCGATATCGCTGCTTGCGTCGAGTACATCGGCTCCTCGGACACGGCGGTTCGGAAGGCGAACGACAAGAAGCACTTCCCCTCCCTGATCACCCTCGGTCTCGTGAAGTTCGCGAACGACGAGGACGCTACCGGAGCCTCCTACGAAATCACGGCGAAGGGCCGCACCGAAGCGAAGAACGCGCCGAAGGAGTAAGCTCGGCCCTATCGCCCTCTCCTCTACTCACCCCGGTTAATCGCCGGGGTTTCTTCTTTTATAGAGAGCCGTCGAAGCGGCGTGCTGACGCCGGGAATGCTTAACGTAGTCGTAGCCTTCGATCTTGAACCCTTTCCAGTAGTCGTCTAGGTCCGCCTTCTCCAGCCCGTAGACCTTATAGTTCATATGCAGCTTTACGCAGGCTACGTCGGTGAAGACTAGATAGCGGGGCTTAACCGCTTCTACCGCTTCGTCGAGGAGCATCCGGGCTACGACCGTCGTTAGGTTGAAGTCGGCTAGGAGCAGATCGACCGGAGGAGCGTTGTAAGGGACCATGAACGGTTCGACTCGGAGTACCGTAGCCTCTCCTCTCCAAGCCGCTACCGCCGTTAGCCGATCCGACTCGTATCCGATTAGCGTAGCTCCGGGGAACCTCTTTAGCGCGGCCTCGGCCCAGCTACCTAGTCCGTAGCGGATATCGAGGATCGTCTTCACGTCGGCTACCGGTATAGCTTCGATACAATCCCGCATCGCGTTCCGGTTAGCGGCTAGCCCCTTCAACCCGATAAAGCGAGCGGGGGTCTGTTGCGTAGTCTTGTCTTGCTTCATTGTTGTTACCCGATATTCCAGAGGAGCGCTGAGCCGTAGGTCTTCCGGCCTTCCTTCATCCACCATCGAAAGGCTTTCAAGTCGTAGTAAGGATTACAGGGCCAAGGCGGGGTAGGCCCGTCTTCGGCTACATCCTTGTACTCGTATCCCTCGTCGATTAGGGTTAGCCGGGCTTCGATCCCTGCCGCGTCCGTAATATACTTCCTTATCTCTCCGTGAGACCGCGAATACCCTAGGTGAATGATATAGTTAGGAGCCGTCCCTAGTCCTCGGATTACTCCGGCTGCTATCGTCCCGCTACTAATCGGGATAAGGACCGTCTCGAAGCCTCTCTCCCCTAGGGTCGTCTCCTTCGAAGTCTCTACTACGGACTCCGCTAGCTTCAGAGCGTTAGGGATCATAACCCCGTTCCGCGCCTCGGTTAGCTTACGAGCTGTATGATAAAGTATAGCCGATCTACCGGCTGGTAACGGGGCTAGCTCCGCCCCTAGCTCCTTCGCTCTTAGCTGAGGCTCTCTCGGACCCGGCTCGTACTTGAACTCCGGGTAGTAATTAACGCACTGCTTACCGAGTAGTTGGCAGGCCCTAGCTACGGCGTGACCGGCTTGAGAATGTCGGGTATCGAGAACCCCGATTAGGTTCTCCGGTCGTTTCTTTACCCAGACGTAGACCCCCCGCGCCTTACTAAACGGAGGGCCGGGAGGAGGGCAAGATAGGTCTTCCCTCTTCACGTACAACCCGTACTCCGTCCGGTAATCTTGAATAGGAGTACCTTCGCGCAGCATGCCGCCCGCTACGATCCTACTTAGGGGTTTCATTCGCTGCGTCCTCCGCACAGTCTCGACAAAGCGGTTCGGCCTTGTTTCGGGCTGGGATGTAGTATTCCTTCCGGCACTTCCCGCAGATTACTAGCCGACTCTTCCTGTAGTTAAAGAACGGAGAAGCCGCTATCTTGTGGTACCTTCCTACCCGTCTACGTCCGTTCACCACAATCCTCCTTCCCTTCCTCCTCGGAAGAGCCGCTGAGCTAGCTTCGTCCTACCGAACCGTAGAAGCCCGGAGCGGACGGCCTTAATGTCTTCGCCTAGATGGTAATGGCCCTTCGTATAAGAGAACCACTTACATAGGATCGTCTCCGCCTCTTGCGGCCCTATTATCCGCTTGAAGTCCGGGGGAGCGCTAAGGGTGCGAAGCTCCGAGAGGATACGGGCTACAGCCCAGGTAGCCGGACGGGTTTGACCTTCCCTTATTAGCGGGGGCTTCCCTTCCTCTTCCCAGAGCATCTGCGCGCCTTCGGTCGGAGACCCTTCGTACATTGCGGTCTCTACGTCGAAGTGTATCCGGGCTAACCCTAGCCGCTCTAGCATGTCGGCCACCTTAAAGGCTATCCAGGGGCCGAAGCCTACCCAAGTCTTCACGTGTTCAACAACGTACTCGGCGGATAGGTCGTGGAACACCGTATCTCCGACCTTAGCCCCGGTTTGTTTTGCGTAGTCGTCCGATACAAACATTATTGTCGCCGGGGCTAGGCTACGGGCGAACGGACTAAAGAGTTTGCTCAACCCTTGACTCTGTAGGAACTCTACTGACTTCCTAGCGTTCTCTCCCCGGAAGTGCCGACGTTCAGAGGAGCGCGGGTAGTCCTTCGATCCTGCCGCTGTACGCATCCGATCCCAGTAGGCTAGGTCTTCGGCTTCCGCTATCCACGAAGCCGTACCGACGTGATAGAACCCCCAGTAGGCTAGGAGCCATCGCTGAAGTAGTTCCGGTTCTAGCTCCGCGTTGTAGAGGACGACGTAGACCGGGTCAAGGTCTAGGGTCTCTAGTAGCTGCCGTCCGAAGTCATAACAAGATAACAAGGCTTCATCTTCTATCATCAGACTCGTACCTATCTAGAGGTTTTCTAACGATCCTGACACCGCCTCCTGCTCTTCTCTCGTCCCGCAGCAAAGGTCTTTCTTCGTAGAACACTCCAATGGCTCTGAGGTAACGACCGTAGAACCGCGTGCGGGCTTTCTTGCGCGGCCTTGTATAGTCCTGGATCATGTTACACCAGCGGTAGTTCGATCTTCCGGCCCTTCGCGGAGCCTACAGGTAGCTTCAAGTCTGCCGCGCGTACCGCATTAGCCTGCCCCGCTAGCTCGTCTCCGCAACGGGGCTTCCCTTCGCTCCCCGGCGTATCGTTCTCGCTAGCACAGTGGAGGCAACCAGAAGGCGGGCACTCTTCGACCGGGCGGAAGTTCTCCTTGTCGGAGTCCCGCGTGTAGACCGGGACAGCGTGACCGTGGCATTGGTCGGCTGTAGTGTACTCCCGCCCTATACTTACCCCAGTCTTCGACGTAATGTTACCGGCTTCGTCCCGTTCGTAGCGGTACTCGTAGCAGGTAGCGTAGGTCAGCCCGTACCTCTTCGCATAGGTGCTGTAGAGCTTATGCGCCCTTAGTCGGTAGCTTTCCTCTACGCAGCGCTGCCCGCCCTGATTGTCCGTGAATAGCTCCGCGAACTTCTTGCCTCGATCCCCGAACCGCTTGATCATTCTCTCCGCCATCGTCGGTGCCCAGGAGTACCCGGCTTCTACGAACTTGACGATGACATGATCCGCTCCAGCGTCCGCTAGGAGTTGGAAGAGGTTGATAATGTCGTCGTGGCTCGTTACGCCGGGGACGATAGGGTTACATTGTATCGAGACGTAGACCCCTGCGGCCTTTAGCCTTCGGATATCGTCTAGGTGATCGGTTAAAGGTAAGGCTCCGGGGGAGAGGGCTTTCCAATCCTCCTGGTTGCTCGTGTTAATAGACTTCTGCGCGTAGCTATGTGGGTCGATCCGCAGTAGCTCTACGGCCCAGTCGGGATAGCGAAGCCGGGATAAGAAGAAGATCGGAAGCCCGACCCTTACGAACTCCCGCGCCGCTTCTTCCGTGTTGTGGTAGAAGGCTTCGAGGGGGAGGAACGGGTCTGTGAAGGAAGAGAAATACCCGGCTGCTCCCCTACGCATTTTATTAAGCTGTGCCCGAATTTGCTCACCGTAAGAGAGAGGTACGGTGATAAGACCGCTTCCTCGGTAGCCCCGGAAACCTGAATTGACATAACAGAAAGCGCATCCCACGGCGCACCAGCCTCCGTAAGGCTCTGTAAGCACTGCCTCAGTAAAGCAAGGGCGTGCTCTAGTCCCTTCGGGTTCGTGGAGTCCTTTGTACCACCCTTGGAGCGGCTTCGCATTGTCTATCCTCGTATGGGGGTAAGGAGAGAGGTAGGCTACGACCTCCTTCCGGTTCTCTTCCTTCGCGTTGCGGGTCATCCCTATCCGAACGTCACGGACCTTCGTGCGCCCTAGATACGGGTCGTCGATTTCCCGGATCGGCCCTAGCTCTTCGCGCGGTTCCTTCGACATAAAGTAGTTATACGTCGTAGCCGCTGTATTGTCGTCGTCTCCGACGTTCTGAACCGTGATCCACGTTTGTTCTTGATCCATAAAGCCCCGCGAAATAAAAGGTAGAGGAGACGTAGACTCCGTGGCAATAGAGGGCATTGGAGACTAACGAGGCCAAGCCGGATCGGTTAGAATCCTGCCGCTCGGAGGCTTACACGTTAGCGGCTCCGCCCAGAGCATTGAGCTAGCTCCTCTACCTAAGCCAACTGAGGACGATCTTAGGAGCCTGTTCGGGAGAGCATCGCCGGCAGTCTACCCCGGCTTCGAGGAGCTTCCCCCGCGCCCTCTCTATAGTAGCGACTCGATTGACCGTGTTCCGGGGGTCTAGCTCTTTTTCGTTCCCGGCTTCGGCCCTCCGGCTTTTTATCTGCGCTAGGCACCGCTCTATCGGGGTCGTAAGGAAGAGGACGCGGAGATTCTTTAGCTGCACGCTCCACTTCGTATCTTCGGAGAGGAGAAGCCCTTCGCAGATTACGAACCGGGCCTTACACTGGATCGACTCGATAAGCTCGAAGACCTCCCGCGCGGAGCCTATCGTATCGCAGCCCCCGCACGGAGATTCGTAGTGGCCGAGGACGATTACCCGCGTCTCCGGCTCCTCCCCGTACTCGTAGTAGAGAGGCTGCTTACGCTTCGCCACGTAGACCGGATCGAAGCGGGCGTTAGACCCGGCTACAAAGCCCTCCATTATCCTTCGGACGGCTGTAGACTTCCCTGAGCCGGACGTACCGCGTAGTTGGATGATCATTAGGAGTACCCTGACCCGTTAGTGGTATCTGTGATTAGCTCCTCTATCGTCCGCTTCTGGTCCGGGGTAAAGCCGTTAACCTTTCTAAGAACGTCCTTGGCTAGCCCACTGCGAGAGAACGCCAGAGGCTTATCCTCTAGTAAAGCTATTCTTACGTCTCTCATAGAGAGGAGATTATGAAGGGCCTGGAACTCCTCGAAAGTTAGTTGCATAGCCGCTATCCTCCTAACTTACTCTCTAGTTCTTCGATCTGTTTCTGTAGCTGCCCTATTGCATGCTGGCTCTCTACCCGGAGCCGGGCTAGCTCCGACGAAAGGTTAGCTACCTCCGCTTTGAGGGCCTGCACCGCCGTGTTCGCGTTATAGGCGTTAGACTTCGCGTTGTTAATAATAGCCCGGTCTTCTGAAGATAGCTTAGACACCGGCGTACCTCCTCTTCATCTTACCGTCCTCCGCTAGCGCCCGCTCGTACTTGTCGTACTCGCATAGGGAGTGCTCTATCTCCCGCATTTCGAAGGGGGGCATCTTCGGTAGCCGCTGTCGGACGACCTGGAGGAGAGTCTTCATCCGCTCTAGCCAGTCCTTCGGGAGCGGAGGAGACGTTGCGTTATTACCCTTCGGGAAGTCCTCTCCAGCGATACGAAGGAGACCCCTAGCACATCCAGGGCCGGGGTTACACCAGGTCAGTTTATCCGGCGCGTTCTCTAGGAGGTAAGTATACCGTAGATCGCAAACAATTTCGTAGGCCATAAAGCCTCCTAGACCGTCGAAGGCCGTAAGCCTTCTGTGTACGGCTTCCATTGAGCAGGAGGCCCCCGGATCGTTAATCGTCGGGTGCTCTGGCTCTACGTTCTGTAGTAGCTCCTTCCGCGCCTCCCACACGTTCGTAATACGCCGGAGGATAGCCGTTAGCTTAGGCTCCCCTGCCGGAGAGTTAATCATGTAGGCCCCGGTGAAGATCGGGCTTCGACCCTCTAAGCGGAGCCTAGCTTCCTTCGGGTCCCATTCGACGAGGAGGTTAGTACGGAAGCCGTCTCGTACCCCGTCTTTCGTCCCCATTAGCACGTCTGCCGTAGCCGGTAGGTTAAACCAACGGAAGGCTACCGTAGCGAAGAGTACGCGCGGATCGTCTCGAAGAGGCTCCCTGATATGAGTACGAAACCACTGCGTAACCTTATCGTTCTCCCGGTACGGATTCGTGAAGAAGAACTTCTGTAGTACCTCGTCGTCAGTCCAAGGCTTCGGCTTCCCGGCCCTACGGCGGAGGTAGACCTGGTGCCGCTCTCGTATCCAGTAGAGGAACCTTTCGAGCGGAGAGAGCTTCTTAACGTCGGCTGTCTTCATTGAGTCACCCCGCTCCCCTTGCAAGGATAGCAAGTATCGTCGTTCGAATTACGCCCGCTCCCTAGACAGGCCTTGCAGCGGAAGTTCGTCCGTATCCAGTCCTCTACTTCGTTGACGACCTTAATATACTCTCGCGAGGGGGACATAGAGACCTCCTGCCCGATAGAGTAGGCTTCCCAGACCTTATCCCGTAGCTCCCTCGGTAGCCGCATCCAATGGCTGTAGCAGCCCCACATAGCCGGAGGTACGGTCTTAGTACAGCCGGGATAATGACAATGATGATCCCTCGTCTGTCCTTGGCCCTTAACGTAGGCTACCTTCTCCTCCTTCGTAACGACGGGGGCCGGAGTATTCTTACGAAGAGGTTTTGGCGGAGTCTTCATAACGTCATTCCCTCCCCCCAATTGTTAGCGTGGTATTCGATTCCGACCGGCGTAGGTATCCCGAAGTCGGCTCCCCCTAGCTCCATTGTCTTCGCTATCTCCTTAATCCGACCTAAGTTGGTCATCCAAGGCCGGAGACCCCTACCGCGCGGGAAGTCGAATACCATTTCGTCGTGTACCTGGAGCGTAATGTAGTAGCCGCGCGGGTCTTTCCTAGTCCACTCCTCTAGGATCGGGGCGCAGCGTATCATGGCCTTCATCGTCCACCACATCGCCGATCCTTGGATATGATAGTTAAGCGGTACGGTCGGAAGGATATCTCCCCACTCGGAGCGGGTGCATAGGAGCGGATAGCCGCGCTCCGGGTCTACCGTCCGGTCGGGGATCGTCTCTACATATCCGTACTGCTTCGCGAAGCGTATCCATTTTTGGTTCAGGGCTTCCTTCTTCTCGAACCTAGCTAGGAGCTTGGCGTGAGACCCCGGACGACCGAAAGCCCGGTCAGCCGTCCCCTTACCGTCCGCTCGGTTCACGGCCCCGTATCCTACCGCGAAGTCTCCGTTCTTACATCGTTGATACCAAGACGCAGCGTACTTCTTCTTACAGTAAGGCCCGGCCTTATCTAGCCCGACCTCCTTAACCGCCGCTGCCCATAGGTCTTCGTAGACGATAGAGAAGTTGAGTATATGTTCCGACCCGTAGTAAGGAGGGTCTTTCTCCCGCTCAAACAGGTCTATCAGGTCTTTCTCCCCGCACTCGTAAGCGGGTAGTCGTAGTTCAATGTTCTTCGCGTCTATGCTCCACCACTCCCTATCCGGCCCTGGTCCAAAGGCTTCCCGTAGATTCGTCTCCTCCTTCTTACTGACCTGCTGCCCGTTCGGATTGTAGCTGGCGAAGCGGAGCGTATCAGTGCCGGTAGGGTTAAGCGCCGGATAGATTCGGAACGTGTCGGGGTCGTTCGTAGGGAGCATGAACTTGTCGTAGCTCGCTAGGAAGCCTAGGGCCGTTCCTTTACCCCTCCAGCGAACTAGATTCTGGATAAACGAGAGCGGCTTACTGTGCGGCTCTAACGTCGCTAGGTAGTGCGGGATAGCTACCTTGCTATCGAGACTAGGGTTGGTCGTCTTCGCCTTCGGGTTAGGGATCGGCTCTAGCTTCATAACCTCGAAGCAGAACTGCCTTAGCGAATTGTTAACCGCCCCCTTCGGTAGCTTTAGATCGAAGCCGTAGGAGGAGGCTAGGTTAACGCACTTCCGGGCACAGGACTCTTGATCCTCCCTATAGCTGACCTCTAACCGGTTCTTCCTAGCCCGGCTCCCCGTCAGCCCGCAGTTCTCGATAGAGTGCACTACCGGGAGGACTTTTAGCCGCTCCCGGTAGATGTTCCAGAGCTTCCTTCGCTCTATTTCTATCTTCATCTTCTTCCACAGCGCGAGCGTTACCGCGCTATCTGCGTTAGCGTACTCGCGGAGGACCGTGTACCAAGGGTGATCGGGGGGATACCCCTGCTTGAGGGCTAGGGTTCTCGGCAACCAGGAGTCGTTCTTCCATGGCTTCTCCTCGTCTCGTTGTGAGCCCCCTTTAACCGAGGGCATAGTTGCTAGCCCTTCCTCCGCTAGCTTCCAATCCGGGAAGGTCTTCTTTACTAGCTTCCGGGCCTCCGTACAAGCCTCCTTTAGCCTCTCTTCGTAGGGCGCGATGTCTACGCCTAGGTAGACGAGAGCCATTGAAGTAAGATCGTGAGGCTGATTCGACGCGAGAAGGTGCCCGGCTAGGAGCGTATCGTAGGTCCGGCTCCAATCCCACGGGGTCTTACGGTGCCACACCGTCTCTAGCGCCTTAACGTCGAACTTCGCATTTTGTAGTACGACCTCCTCCGCGTCTACCCGAACGCTAATCTCGAACAAGTCCCCCTTCGGTATATTCGGTTCCCGCGTTAACGGGTCTACGTCCCATTCCCAGTAAAGCTGATCCCCGTTCTCTTCGCAGATAGTCACGAAGAACGGCTTAGCCCCGTGCTTTAGGTCTACTCCGGTCGTTTCGGTATCTAGGGAGATCATTGCGCGTAGGCTCCGCCGTAGAAATGCTACGGCCTAGGGTATCCGTCTCTAGGCCGTAGCTCCCCTCAAACCACTGCTTCGCGTTACGCCGCTCCTTCGAGGGAGTCCCACTTCACCTTCTTGTACACGACCTTCGGGTTGTCGAGGTTCTTTAGCGAGACGGTCTGCTCTGCCTCTTCGACCGTAGCCACTTCGCACTCGACTCCCTTCTCAGCGGGCTTCTTCGTCTTCGGGTTGACCGGCTTGTAGAGGTAGACCTCGCCTACTTCCGGCTTCCATTCGGCCCCGGTAGTCGTAGCGGAAGCCGTAGCGGTAGCCCCGCCCTTCTTCGCCGCTTCGATCATCGCCGCAATCGCTGCCCAGTTAGCCGCGTTGGCTACCTGATCGTCGGGGATACCGGCTTCGGCAGCTAGCTCAGAGAGCTTATTCATAGCCGCTTCGTCCGAGGCGTTATCTGCGGCTACCGCGAGGGCGTTCACGTCCGGCTCCTCCGGCTGCTTCGGAGCCGTGGCTGCCTTCGTCGGGGGCTTCGGCGGGATATCCGTAGGCGGAGAGAGAGTCGTGGAAGTCTGCGTAGGTGTCCCGGAGCTTCCTTCGACCACGGCAGGCCCGCCTTCGTCCGGGGTAAAGTCTACGACCCCGTTCCACTGGTGATTCACGCGGGGGTTCGGGTAATCCTTCGTAGCCTCCCCCTTCCACGTGCGGAACTTGAAGAAGGGCGCAGCCTCCTTCAGCGCGGCTACCGTCCCCTCTAAGTCCTCGAACTGCATCTGCGTCGTGTCGATACCGAGCTTACGAAGCTCGTTATAAATCCAGGCCAGGTGATCGTCCACGGTCTTCCGGGAGCGAGTCGGAGTCGGATAGAGCGGCTCGGTAATCGAGGTGCGGAGACCTTCGACGTGAACCTTACCGTTCTTCGTCTCGACATCGACAGGAATATGAACCGTGCCGGCTGCGTAGAAGTAATACTCCCCCGCGTTATCCTTCCCGGCCTTGACCTGATCGAACTTAATATCCACGAGCTGCGCGATGCCGTTCTCGATCCCTTCGGGAAGCTCCCCGAATTCGGAGTACGTCGTCTCGTCCGCCTTGTGCGCTTCGTGCGCCTTCTTCAGCGTATCGCCCATCTTGGCGTAGAGTCCGCTTTTTCCTTTTTGAACCGGCATACTAGGTCTCCTTGCGTTACGGTAGGTTGAAGGGGCTAAATGACGATCATCGCCCTCGTATTAGCTCATATATCTTACTAAAGTCCGGGTCTACGATTTCAGTAGGCAGGGTACGGCCCTTCGGTAGCCGGAACTTCGTAGTGAAGACCGGGTCAGGGGCCGTCCGTAGACAATACTCGACCTCCCCCGCTACGACCTGAGTAGTGCTAATAGTCTTCGCCAGCTTCCCTACTCCGACCGTCGTTTGCTTCTGAACTGTCTTTAACCGAATGTACGTTTGGCAGATGTAGTCTACCGCCGTATTAAGCCAGCCGGTTAGGGACGGAGTAAGCCCGGAGCCTACCGAAGGCAGGATAAGATCGCTCGTACCCTCGGTATTGAACTCCCTCTCCTGCGCAACTATTACGACGTGAGATGATAGGCCGAGGAGGGCGCGAAGGAACTCCTTGCATTGTAAGGCTAGTTGACCGTACTGCTGTTGGCTAGCTAGGCCCCAGGTCTTCTGCGCCGGGATTTCCTCCAGCCCTAGTATCTCCTTTAGAACTAAGTCCTGAAACCCTGTCGCGTGATCGAGGACGACCGTCTTGAATTGACCGGAGGAGGAGACGTAGCCTACTATCTCTAGTAGCTCCTTCGACTCGTTAAGGACGACCTGGCTGATTTGCCCCCGGTTCTCCGGCGTATCGAGGCTCCTAAGCTCTCCGGGCTTCGATCCCCCGGAGCAAATCACGGCGAGGATCGGCTTAGGGAAAGTCCCCCACAGCGTCGTCTTCCCCGTCCCGCTTCGACCGTAGAGGTTGATCTTTATCCCTTCGTTCGCGTCGAAGCCTATCGGGGCTATCCGGCTAAGTACCGAACCGTTAGGTAACGGCGTTGTCGGGGTCGAAGCACTCGTGATCGTCGGAGTAGGCTTCGGCGCGGTCTGGCGTTGCGGTCGTACTGGCATCCTTGATCTCCTGAAGAATCTGGCTTAGCTTGTCTCTCAACGGTTCGATATCATCCTCGTTAATAACGATTGTATCCCCGTCGTCGGAGTCTCTCAACACAAGGTGTCGGAAGCCTCCAGCTGGTTTAGAGTCCAGCCTTAGATCGTGAGTCCCTATTATCTCTTCGAACATTGAGCTCGTCATCCTAGCTCCTCGAATAACTTCTCGCGTCTCTCCAGCCCGACCTCCGAACCGGTATCGAGGTACTCGTCTAGGTCCGAAGAGCCTCCTTCGTCGAGGACGTTGTAGACTCCGAACGGGTGACGCCAGTGTAGCGGAGGAGAGACGAACTCTTGTAGCCGGTGCGGGTTAGTTAATGTGTCGTACCATCCGCATACGTTCTCTAGGATCGGGTCGAGGCACTCGCTTCGGAACTTCGCTATGTCGGCTTCCGATATCTCTACCTTCCACCGGGCGAACCATTCGCCGATTCTACCCGCCGCGCGGTCCTCCTCTAGCTTCTTCAGCATAGACTCTACAGACTTATGAGCGGATCGGCGGACTACGTTATAGCGAACCCCTCCGAACGGGCACTCGTACTCGTCCTCTCCGCAGACGTGGGCTACGGTATAGAGCATCGTCTGTAGGTCGAACTTGAGCTGCCGGGTTATCTTTAGGCCGTCTATACTGCTCTTCGTCTTGTTCTCTTGAAGAAAGACCTTCGCCCCCCGCCCGGTCCCAATGATATCCCCACCGTCCTGCTTGCCCCGAAGCCGAACTATCCGACCCGAAGGCAGCTTGTAGCTAACGTCGAAGACCTTCTCCTGAAACAACGGGGTCCGGTCTACCACGTCCGGGTGCGCCTTCCAATAATCGACGTAGAGAGGGAAGGTCGCTAGGCACATCTGGTACCAATGCTCTACCTGCTCCTGCTGTAGTCGGTGCTTAGTACAGAGAGCGGAGCCGTAGAGCTTTAGGGCTAACTTCCAATCCCGGTTCCCGCCTAGCGCCTCCTCGCAGGTATGCCACATGTGCCCGTAGTCGATAGGGGCGTAGAACCTCTCCGGTACGTCTAGCCCCTCGATGTACTTGACCCGGAACCTTTCCCGGCAGACTAGGAAGGTAGAGAGCATCGAGTAGGAGATACCGTCTACCTCCGGCCCCTTCCACAGCGGCTCTCTTCTCCGCTCTCCGGGCTTCCGCGCCCCCTGAGATTCGAGCTTGCTCGCTAGGCCGGTCTTCGCTTTCTTCGGGATCGTAGGCACGGCTACTTCTCCTTGATAAGGATACCACGCACGTTGTCTTCGTGAATCTGCCCGGTTACGTTGCCGTTGTGGATAACCGCCGACATCTGATGCGTGTAGAGGATTTCGTCTCCCTCCTTGACCTGCTTACAGTCCGGCCCGACCGCGATAACGAGGGCTATCCCGGTCTCCATAGGGTTCGCCACGCCCTCCGGTAGGACTAGCCCGGCCTTCGTCTTATCGGCGGGGTAGGCGTGGACTGCGATCATTCTTCCAATAGGCACGTAGGTCTTCTTCGGGATGTTAGCGGACGGGTTAATAGCAACCATTGTCGGTACTCCTAGTGAAGGTAAATCTAGCCCCGATATCGGGAACGCCCCGCCCGGTTTACGAGTATCCGCCGCAGAGCCGAAGAGACGCATCCAACCACGTCCTATCGGAGCTAGAGGGGAAAGCTATTTATAAGGAGGGAGAAGGGTAGGCTTTGAACCTACGAATCCGGTTTGGCTACCGGCGTTTTACCGACTAAACTACCTTCTCCGTAATAGGGAGGGGCTTGGGCTACCGTTGAGGAAATAGCCCTCACTCCCTCCCTGGGAAGACGACGTACTAGATACGCCTGAGAATGGTTCAGATCAGGACAAGTCCTGCGTGTGCTTCTCCGCGTGCGTTACCTAGCGTAGCCGTCCTCCCGGCCTTTTCAGTAACGCAGATTATACCGGGTCCATCCGTACCGAGTCTTCACGCGGAACTCGTAGGTGTCCATACGCTGACTCGGATTGCTTTCGAGGGCTATCCCGTTCGCCGTTCCTTCGTCCTTACCGGCGATAGTCGCCCTGCGAGCGTGAGCTTCTACCGCGCTACGGATCGAATGATACTCCGCTCGGAGACATTCCGGGAACAACCCTCCTCCGTTGTCGTGGTAAATATCCTTCGCGCCTTCGAGGACGAAGAAGACTCCCGGAACCTGGTGTGAGAACTTCTCCGGGGCTTGCCAGTGGCACGGCTTTAGGAGGACCGCTTTAACCGGCACGTAGGTTCCCGAAGATAGGCCCCACCGGTTCGCCATCGATCCTCCGTGATAGAAGAACCAGCAGAACGGGTTCCTGACTTCCGCGATACCGTCCCATTGAAGGATCGGCTGGGAGTTAGGATCGGCAGCCGTCGTTAGTCCGTAGTAGCTAGCCCGACCTATCGGGACGTAGAACTCGATAGCCGTAGCCTCTGCCAGGACGGCCTTGAAGTCGTCCCAAGCTATCAGCCGAGGCGGTAGGGCTACCTCCTTTACCCTCCGCTTCGCTGAGCTAAGGTGATCGAAGGCCCCTCCCTCGCTCTTCTTCGGCTCCTCTTTCTCCTCCGTGCGCGGGGTCCAAATCGCGAAGGGCAGTACCTCTTCGAGCTTCGCGAACCGGCGATTGAGGCTACCGGCTGCGTTCAGCTTCTCTACGACCTCGTTCGCCTGCTTGATCGTCCCTTCCTTTAGGGTAGTCGGGCGTTGGTACTGGAGCGGGTGCATCTTCTCGTTCCACTTCCGCTTAATCGTCTCGAACGGAAGCCCCGCCAGGATATCGTCGAGGAGCGTAGAGATAACCGTAGATCGGATATGGCACCAGCCCGGAGGAGCCGTAGCGACGGCTAGCCACACGAGGTTATCCCTCACTGTCCCCTTACGGCCCTCTAAGCTCTTTTGAAGAGCTAAGAGCCACTGGGCGATTCCCAGTACCTTCTCCGACCGGTCTACGACTTCGGCGGAGAGGACGCGGATAGCCTGCTCGGTAGCTTCGACGGGAATCTCCGAGAGACCCCGCTTTAGCATAATGTAGTCCTGCCCCTTCTCCGCCGCGATTTGCTCTGCCGTCTTTAGCGGATTCGAGAAGCGTACAGCCGGGACTCCGTGAAGATGGGTCCACTCCCCGGTTTGCGGAACGCCCCAGACCTTCTCCTCGCTAAGGAAGACCCCCGTGACCTTCGCCTTCGCAACCCGGTCGTAGAGCCGTTCGACAGAGTCAAGGAAGAACTCCGGGACGTTCGCGCTAGGAGCCCAAATCGCCGATACGGGCTTCCCTTCGTTCGGCGTGATAAAGGCTAGCCCGCCGTACTTCTCGATAAACTTCTGGCAGCACCGACAAGTATAGTGCTGGCGGTTTCCCTCCGGGATACCGGCGAGGTACTCCGTAAAGAGTCCTTCGGCATTCGTCGTGAAGAGCGGGCCGGTGTGCGCTACGAACTTATGCGCCTCCGCTACCCGCTGAGCTACGATTAGCTCCAGCCTATGGTACTCGTGATCGTGTTCGGTCTTTACCGCTGAGGATACTTTCGCGGTCATCGTAAGGACTCCTGTAGGGTTAAAAGGGGATGTCGGACTCTCGGTACTGCGGGTTAAGCATGGGCTGATCTAGGTCGTCTAACGCACTGTTGATCGTTACTATACTACGCTGAATCGCTAGCCCTCGCTGAGTTACGTTCGCCCGAAGGATCGCAGCCGGGTGTATTATCTCGGCGAAGCGAAGGCTATCTCCTTCGGCAATCCATTCGGGTTGTTCCGGCTCTTCGTCTAGGCGGAACTGAGAAGCCCCCGTTATATGCCTCTTAGCTAGCGCTCCTACGAGAACGATTAGCCGGGGCCTACATATTCTAACGAAGTCTCTGAGCCGTATTGAGCAGGCCTCGATATCTTTCTTCTCCGGCTCTACGGCCTTGTTCCCGTCCTCTTCGCGGGGGATACAGCCGACTAGGTTAGTGAGCACGTAGGTCCGCGTCGATCCTATCGACTCCTTGATAATCCTATCTAGTAGATGACCGGCTGGACCGGCGAACGGCTTACCTAGGCTGTTCTCGCTCTCTCCCGGAGCCTCCCCGATAAAGACGACTTCAGCCGGGACCGATCCTCGTGCTAGACAAATCCGCCTAGCCTTACCGCAGATAGACGAGCCGCAGCCGTTCTTATAACGGGCTACGAACTCTTGCCATTGACTAGCCACGGCGTTACTCCTCCGGTATCTCTAGTTCGACGTATCGGTGTTCCTTATCGCACTTTAGCAGCCAGGCCTGAACGTACTTAGGTACTCTCTCCTTTAGCGCAGCCTGATCGCTACTCTTGAAGTCTTCGGTGTAGAGAGATAGTATCTCGGCTATCTGCTTCGCGTCGTCCTCCCACCATACACTCGCGAGCCTTCGCTTCGTCGAAACGTGAGTAACGACGTAATGATCCTTCCTATCCGTCTCTTGAGGAAGAGTTTTATGAACCCCGAATAAGCCGTAGACCTCTGCCTCCACGTAACAGTAGTAGATCGTCCTAGGATCGACTAAGGTATTAACCATGTAGACTTCGATTACGGCCTTTCTCCAAGCCGGTTCCTGCGGGGCCTTCGCCTTCGACGGTATTACGGGCATGGCTCTCCTCCGAACCGGAGCCTACAATACTGCGCGATTAGGAGCGCGTCCGAAGTCGCTAAGGTTATATGAAGCTGCGGAAACCACTCTTCCGCTTCCTTCTTCAACCGGCCCTTCCAAGCCGAAGTCTTCTCCGTCTTCTTACGGTGCGGTATCCCTAAGACCTTCTGCCACACCTGCGGCTTCTCCGCAATAAAGGAGAACGAAGCGGCTACGAGGGCCATACGCAACGCCATGTAGCTCCCGTAGAGCTTACTCATACTCGCCTTATCGGTCCCGTACATCGCCGGGTTGATCCACTCGATTACCGCCCGGCTCTCTACGCCGTGCTCTAATCCGAGAATCCATTCGTAGATTTCTAGCTCGGTATCGGGCATCGTCTTGAACTTTACGTCTACGACCTCCGTAGGGTCGGACGGATCGGCGTAGAGGGCCGCTAAGCCTCCGTTCGCGCCGGGATCAATCCCTAGGTAAACGATCTTAGCTACCACTGGCGGCTACCTCCGGCGACTTTACGATAACGACAAACTGGTCGTCCTGATCTAATAAGACGATACGGAGGCTCCGAACGTGAGCTGCGTTACGAATCTGTTGCGACATACTCGACTGGCTACAGACGTAGTGCTCTCCGCGTCGTAAGACGAAGCGGCGTTTCGAGAACCAGTCATCCCAATCGTAAGCCTTGGAAGGCATCGGCCTCTCCTCCGTTTGTTCAACCCGGTTATTATAACGACCGCTTCCTGGAGCGGGCACCAGCGGCGAAAAATTCCGAAATTTATTTTTCGGTCGTAAGTCCTTACGGGCCTTCAGCTTACGTCGAATCGCACCTAGAATCCGGTCTAGCCCGCCGAAATTCCTATTGACGCTAGCCGAAGACGTTCTTATAATAACGCCGAAGAACGCCACAACCCTCCCGTATCCAGGAGTACAACCATGAGAATCAAGAACCGCGAAGCCCGCAAGCACCTTTCTAACGTCCTTAGCCTAATGTCCTACGCTAACTCCGTCTCCTACGGTAACTGGGCTACGCAGTCCTCCGACCCTAACCTCAACGGAGTCTACGGAGCCGCTCAGACTACCCTAGTAAAGATGCTAGTAGAGCTAATACCGGATTACCCTGACCTCTTCTTCGCGTCTCCGGGCACCATGGACGAAACGGCCCTCCGTATCGTAGCCCGGCTCTCCGAAATCGCCTCCTCTTTCTCGATAGAAGAACTAGACGAAGCTATCGAAGACGTGCTAATGCTAAGCAAGGTCTTCGACGGCTAAGCCTTCCCTTCACCCCCGTCTAATACCGGGGGGCTAGGAAGGGCTTAGGAACGTCCCGAAGTCCTCGTACCCTCACTCTAGGAGACCTGTATCATGGCTGAGAAGACTACTACCCCCGCGAAGAAGGTCGAAGAGGCTCCGAAGGAAGCCCCGGCGAGCGGTGGAAAGGCGAAGACGACTTGCCCCGTCTCCCGCGCCGACTTCCTCTCGAAGGCCCCGATCCTCAACGTCAAGATCGGTGACCAGACCTTCGTAGCCGGGGCGCGTGAGTTCGCGGACCCGAAGGAGAAGCAAGACAAGGACGGCACCCCGCTCTTCGGCTCCGTAGGCTACAACGTCAACGGGAAGATGACGATGATCATCGACGGGAAGGCCGTGGACTTCCAAGTCGGGCTGAACGTCACCGCTATCGGATCGAAGTACCTCCCGAAGACGGACGCGAAGTAACCCTCCCGGAACGGAGAAGAGCTTTTACACCCCCTTAAACCCGCCCTAGGAGCTACGAAGTACCATGCCTAAGAAACCCTCTGCCACCGTCGCGAAGCCTGCTACCCCGGCCCGCGAAGTCCTCTACCCGGCTATCGTCGTCAACGGGGTTACGATCCCGGAGGAGAAGACGATTATCAACGTCGAGCTAGCGAAGAAGCTCCTCGGCTGGGAGGAAGAAACCGACCAGGTCAAGTTCGGCCCCGACTATCTCCTTATCGACGAAGCCGGTAGGAAGATTCGCTGCACGAACAATACGCATAACCGCCCGCTTACGGAAGGCTGGGCCCGGACCCTGGGCCAAGATATCCTAAAGCGGAACTGGCGGTTCAACTGCGAGAACATTATCGTCGGGCGTACCGGCCTTATCCTCTCCGGCCAACACCGTCTTATCGGGCTTATCCTCGCCGCTCAAATCTGGGCCGGGGCGCAGAAGGACCACTGGCTCCCTCTTTGGCCCGAAGAACCGACGATCCGCTCCCTTATCGCGTTCGGCTGCGACGAAAGCCCCGATATCACCCGGACGCACGATAACGTCAAGCCCCGTTCCCTCTCTGACGTCCTCTTCGCCGACGAGCAGATGTTTGGCTCGCTGAAGAAGGAGGACCGGACCCGCCTTTGCCGCATGATTGACTACGCCGTCAAGTTCCTTTGGGACCGTACCGGCGAGAAGAACGACGCATACGCCCCGCGCCGTACCCATTCGGAGGCTCTCGACTTTATCCAGCGTCACCCCCGGATCGTTCGGGCCGTGAAGCATATCTACGAAGAAGACCAAGAGAAGGCGATTAGCAAGTTTATCTCCCCCGGTACGGCCTCCGGCCTTCTCTACCTTATGGGCGCGTCCGCTACGAACGGGGACGACTACCGCTCCGAAGACCAATCCTCCGAGAAGAAGATCGATTGGAAGCTCTGGGAGAAGGCTACCGACTTCTGGGTGCTTATGTCGTCCGGCTCCCCGGAGCTTATCGAAGTCCGACACGCCCTCGCCGCGCTCTACGGCGAAGACGGGGACGGAGGCGGGGGAACTATCTCGGAGCGTATCGCGATTATCGGGAAGGCCTGGAAGGAATTTGCCTTTGGCGGAGCCGTTACCGAAGCGAACCTCCGCCTCAACTACGTCACCGACGAGGACGGGATCAAGCACCTCAAGGAGTCGATAACCTTCGGCGGGATCGACCTGGGGACCGAGAAGGAAGAACCGGCCCCCGCCCCCGTAGTTACCGCCGCTCCCGCGCCTGCTCCGGCCTCGGTCGAAGACCCGGCGAAGAAGGAAGAGGAACGGAAGGCGAAGGTAGCCGAAGTCGCGAAGAAGCTCAAGGAGAGCCGCAAGAAGAAGGCGGAGAAGGAAGCCGTAGCTACCCCCGAAGCCGAGGTACTGAAGGAAATCGAAGGGGCTACGCCAACTCAAGCGGCTACCGAAGCGGTCAACCCGCCTCCGGCCCCGAAGAAGAAACCACTAGCGAAGAAGCCCGTAGCCGGAGTGGCTTGAGAAATTTTTCGGATTTTCTCAAATTGAGCTTTACTCTAGCCGAAGAGGGGTATAGGATACGCTTAGTCCTATACCCCTCTACCCTAACGGAGACCGCTATGCAGAAGCCTAAGATCACAGCGAAGCAAGAAGGCGGAGACGACGGCTACTGCTACGTCGTCCGCGTTAACGGCGTAAAGTACGTCGAAGGCTTGACCCGCTCCGAAGTCCCGTATCCTCCTAGCGGCCTCCGGGCTAACGTCTAACAGCCCCTCCTTCACCCCTCCCGCGCCCAACGGAGGGGAATAGGAGTGGCTGTTAGGTTGTTCCCGGTTCTTCTATCGGGGCTAACGCCGCCAATCTAGGAGTCCTAGTCGTGAAGCAATCCGAAATCGTCGAGAGGGGAGTCTACATCGCGAAGGTGAACGAGCGTATTACGGAAGTTCGGGTAGACAAGATCAACACGTCGGGGGACCGGGTTAGCTACTCGGTTACGAACCTGCGGACCAATCGTAGGATCGTCTTCCATTCGGCGCAGAAGTTCCGCTCCGCTGTTAACGTCAAGCCTAAGCTCTACGAGGGAGCCTCCCCGAAAGTTCCGGTTACGATTACTTCGGCTCCCGTCGCTATCGAAGAACGCAAGGATGCGGGGGATGAGCATCGCCCGGACCCTACCCCGTCAACCCCCTCGACTCCGAGGGAATCGGCTTCGACTGCTACGAATGCGGAACCCTCCTCGTCGGACCCGAAGGCTACTGCCCCCGCTGCGGCTCCGTCGATCCCGGAGATACCCCAGCCCGCCCCGGAGTCCCAATCTCTTTCGAGCCTATCTTCAGCCTCAACGGAACCCTCCAAGCCTACGTCGCCCGTCTCCGGGCTAGCTTCAAGATTGAAGAGCCTGGACGGGGGGGATTCTGCGCCGCACCTGATCGTCGAAGCGCGGGCGGGAACCGGGAAGACGACTACGCTAGTCGAAGGGCTGAAGAGGCTAAAGGGGATTAACTCTCCTATCGTCCCGTCTCCGCAGCAGAAGGCCGTCTGGGATTCACTCCTTCTCTCTGCGAACGGTAAGCCCTTCGCTGGTAGCGCCTGCTTCGTAGCCTTCAATAAGGGTATCGCGACGGAGCTACAATCCCGCGTTCCGCCCGGCTGCGACGCTATGACGATGCATTCGATGGGGATGAAAGCCGTCAACGCTGCCTTTAACCGGCTAAAGGTCGAGAGCTATCGGACCTCCGACCTTATCTCGTCTCACTACCGTCGCGATATCCGGGAGCTTCGCCGGGACGCGCGAATGGTTGGGGTTATCCGGGCTACGGAGAACCTCGTTAGCCTTTGCAAGATGAATCTTTGCAACGGTGACGCGGACGAGCTAGACCTCCTAGCCCGACACTACGACGTAGAGCTCAACGGAAGCCGGGAGGAAATCTTTCAGCTAGTCCCGGTTATCCTCTCCCTCGCGAAAGACCCGAAGAACGACGGCTGTATCGACTTCGACGATATGATCTGGCTACCCGTCGTCCTCGGTCTCCCGGTTCGTAAGTACGACCTCCTCCTCGTAGACGAAGCGCAGGACTTGAATAGGTGTCAGCAAGCCCTCGCGAAGAAGGCCGGGAAGCGGCTCGTGCTGTGCGGAGACCCGAAGCAAGCTATCTACGGCTTCGCGGGAGCCGACGCGGAGAGTATGCCGAGAATGGCCGCTGAACTTTCCGCTACCCCTAGGGGCTGCGTTACCCTTCCGCTTACCGTTACGCGAAGGTGCGGTAAGGCTATCGTCGAAGAGGCGAAGAAGATCGTATCGGACTTCGATGCGTTCGAGACCAACCCCGAAGGAAAGATTAGCACGGCGAAGTACCCGGCTAAGGAAGTCGTCGAAGAGACCTACGAGAAGCTAGTGCAGGACGGGGACTTTCTTCTGTGCCGCGTAAACGCCCCGCTCGTCTCTCAGTGCTTCCGCTTCCTCCGGGCCGGGCGTAAGGCGAATATCCAAGGGCGAGACGTAGGCCAGGGGCTAATCACGACGATTAAGAAGCTCAAGGCTACCTCCGTCCCGGACCTCGTAGCGAAGGTTACGGACTGGATGTACGCCGAGACTTCTAAGGAACACTCCAAGCGTAACCCCTCGGAGCCTAGGCTGATCGCTATCCAGGATCGGGCGGACTGCCTAATCGCGTTTACGGACGGAGCCGATAGCGTCGAAGCGGTTATCCGTAAGGTCGAATCGGTCTTCACCGACGATAAGAACGTAGTCGGTATCCGGCTCTCTTCGATCCACAAGGCGAAGGGGCTAGAGGCTAGGCGGGTCTTCCTCCTCCAGCCTAAAGGAGGGGAGTGCCCGCATCCTATGGCGAAGACCCCGTGGCAAAAGGAGCAGGAGTATAACCTACTCTACGTCGCGATTACCCGCGCTATCGAGGAGCTTACCTACGTCTCCTAGCCCTACCTACCCTTACGGCCCCGGCCCTTAAAAGCCGGGGTCTTATCTTTCCCTAGCGATTTTCCTAGGGCCTCCTAGGAAATGTTCTAGCGTATACTTCGACCCTATCCGAGTCCTTACACGGAGGAGCTAAAATGCCGGTTATAACGTGTCCGGTCTGCCTAACGGAATTCGAACCCGTAACCCGGAAGAGAGGACGGCCCCGCCTATACTGCAAGCCGGAGTGCTCTGATAAGAAGATGAGGGAGCAACTACGGGAGCTAGACGAGCGTAGGAGGAAGAAAGCGGAAGAGAAGGCTAGGGAGAAGGAACAATCCCCCGGATTATCTCGAACGACCTACTAGCTACGTTTTCGATCTGCATAAGAGGGGTAATCGGGAGGTAGAAGACCTCCTCGGAAGCTAGCTCCGCGTTCGTCTTATGTGTACGCAGGTAGTCCGGGGGCGCGTACTCCCGCTGTAGACTCATCGCCTTAAATCCCTGGCGCGCTTCGATCCCCTCCGCGTTAAGAGCCTTAACGACCTGCGCCAGTCTATCGGCTCCTAGACCCGGTATCCGTAGATCGTAGACCCACGGCACTTCGCGGGCCGGGTTCCTCCAAGGCTTCGGACACGCTTTATCGTAGGCTCCTTCGACATACCGGCGTAGGCTTAGATTCATCTTAACGAAGTACATATGCGCTAGGATTAGAAGGGCGTGCGCGTTACTCATACGGTAGTTATGCCCGCGCGGAACGTGAAAGAAGTCGTGAGCCTCCGTAAAGCCTAGGGACCGGAGCGAACGAGCGTAGGCCGCGCCTCCTTTGTCCCGGAAGTAGACCGCTCCCCCCTCTTCTCCGGCTACGACCTTATTCTTGTAGAAGCTCCAGCAAGCTGCGTCAGTATCCGGGTGAGGCTTAATCGAATGAGCTTCAGCTAGGTCTTCGACTATGAATAAGTCCTTCTCGTTCGCTATCTCTGTTAGCCTCTCCATATCGACCGTTCGACCGTAGACGTGGACCGGCATGACGATATCCCCTCGCGAAGAGATATCCCTTACGAGTCCTAGGTCTATTAGGAGTGTATCGGGCCGGCAGTCTACGAAGCAAGGCTCTAGCCCAGCCAGCGTAATTGCGCGAGCACAGGCAATCATAGTATATTCGGAGAGGAGCACCCGCGCCTCCTTAGCCCGGCCCTTCTCCCGAATGACCTCTAGGGCTAAATGAAGCGCGGCCGTACCCGAAGAGCACACAACCATACCCTCCGGGTCCAGCTGATTCTCCTTCGCCCAGCGTTCTTCTAGCTCTAAGAAAGCGGCTTTCATAGTTACCCTTCCGTTTCCCAACACCACCGGCTCTTCCGGCGCGAGTAGTCGTTAATAACCTTCGTCAAGGCTCCTTCGAGAGACAAGACCGGACGGGCCTTAATCGTCCGGTAAATCTTCGCGTTGTCGGAGAGGAGATACCATATCTCCCAGGGGCGTACTCTCGCTTCGTCCCGTTCGACTTGGACCATGTCCGAGAACCCCATAATCTCGCCGATCTTAGCGGCCAAGTCGTAGATTCGGATACCGTTCTCGCTGCCGAGGTTATAGACCTCCCCCGGCTGTCCGTTCTCCAGTAGCTCCACGGCCATCCTTACCGCGTCTCCGGCCCACATGAAGTCTCTATACGAGTTATTCCCCAGCTTTACCTTTAGCTGCTTACGAGCGGGGGGCATACGAGCCTCCCTAGCTACCTGGCTGATAATCTCCGGGACGACGTAAGGGTGCGTCTCGTTCGCGCCGATACAGTTGAACTGACGTAGAGCGATAACCGGTACGCGGGCTTCCCGATATCGAGCCTGAACGTAGTAGTCGATTGCGGCCTTCGCTACCCCGTAGGTCGAATGCGGAGCTACGGGGTAGTCCTCCCCTATCTGAATCGCCTTTAGCCGGGAGTCCTCAGACGCTATCTCGTTCCCTCCTCCGTAAATCTCCGCCGAGGAAACCTGAAGGATGCCTTGTACCCCGGCCTCGTGAGCAGCGTTAATGACGTTCATCGCACCGGTAGCGTTTACTTCGAAGACGTGAAGGGGCCGGGTAAAGGAGTCGGGGATATAGGGCCAAGCGGCGTAGTTGAAGACGTGCTGAATAGCGTTCGCCCGGAAAGCGTTGCGAAGGAAAGCCTCGCTCTTAGTAATATCGCAATGGATAAAGTTCGCCTTCGGATGCACGAACTCCCGACGACCGGCGCAGAGGTTATCGAAGACCCAAACCTTACAAAAACGTTCTTCGATAAGGTAGGAGACGAGGTGACTCCCTAGAAACCCCGCTCCCCCGATTACCGCTACGTTCGAGTGCTGGATAACCCCGCTCATGCTATTTCTCCTTCGTCGGTTTCGTCGTACTCCAAGTACATCAGCCTCTTCGCGTACTTCCGTAGCTCCTTCTCGATGGCGTCCCAGGTCTCTCCTCCTAGGTTGCGCCGGATCATAGGCCGTATCGAGATAAGGATAGCCCAGTCCCGGCTATTCGGAGTGAGGAGAAGAGGGCTCAAGTCTCTTAGGTCTCCTACCTCGAACCTTCTCCCGGAGCTTTGAAGATGAGCTACCCTGATAAAGTCCGGGCTTAGATCGATTCCGAGGTACGACCCGTCCCAGTTCCTTGGGAGAAGAGTTAGAAGACGGCCCCATCCACACCCCGCGTCTAATATCGCGTCGTGTCGCTGGATGTGCCGGGCTAGAATCTCCTTATGCTTCCGTTCGATAGCCCGCCACTTCTCTAAAGAACACTTAAAGACGGCCTGGTGCTCGTGCCCGACCGGCGTAGAGTAAAGCCGATTCCGCCAATACGCCGGGTCTAAGATCGGTTCGCTCATAGGAGCCTCGCCTTTACCGTCTCGATTAGCTTCTCGACCCGCGCCCGGTACGTGTGGCATTTCCGGGTCTTCTCTAAGCCCGCCGTTGCGATACTGTGCCGCTCTAAGCCACGAGTTAGGTAGTGACCTATCTTATCCTTCAAATCTACCCAGTCGTGGTAATAGACGATTTCTTTCCCGTCCTCGTAGTCCGCCGTAAGCCGATAACAATAAGGATGAAGTAAGAACCCGCCGAAGCCTAACGTGAGGTAGACCCGGTTCGACCAATACCGATCTGTCACCGGGCTATACGGGGCGACGACGATAGCCTTTAGCCTAATCAAGTCCCGTAGCTCCTTGCCGTGAACCCCCTTCGAGACGTGCTGAAACACCCCTCCGTAGTAGGCGCTTAGGTTCTCTACGAAGCTCTCCCGGCCTCTTCCTCCTCCCCTACCGATCCCCGTGAAGAGGATACCGGAGTTAGTGAGAGAACAATCGGTAGCGAGATACCGCTCGTCGGCTCCCTGAGATAACTGAACGAGCTTCCCGGTACGATCTTCAGCTACCCAATCTCCGTCCGTTAGAAAGCCTAGGTCTACCCGGCTCATAATGTCAGTGATCCAGGCCTTACGCCGGGCACAGCGGCCCGCTAACGTAGGGTCGGGATAGTCTACTAGATCGAAGTACCAAAGCACCTTCGGAATCTTGAAATGATCTAACAGCCGAACGTCGTGATAGTTATGGACCAAAACGAAGTCGGCGGGTTCCTTAACGGCCAGCTTCCCTTCTAGCTCCGAGAACCTACGCACTTTATGCCCCAGCTGCTCTAGCGCGTAGGTAATAGCCCCTTCGTCGTCGTTCCCTCCGCTACCGTGCCGGGCTATGTAAAGAATCGTAAGGCTGTCCATCCCTCACTCCGATAAGGCCCGTAGGTATCGAGGCTTTAGAACGTCCCAACTGTTCTCCTTCGCATATTCGGCTCCGGCTTCAGAGTACGCCGTTATATCGGCGTCATACCAGTCGTCGATCTTCTCCGCGATATCCTTCGGGTCGAGGATAGCTTCGTCGAACTCTACGCAACGGGCCGCTACCCGCGAGCGTTCGTAGTGGCTCACCTTAATAAGCGGGTCGGTAGGGAGCCACTCGTTATTCGGAAACCGGTCGGTAGCCATTACGAGCATACCCGCCGCGTGAGCTTCCTGAAGCGGTAACGATAGGCCGTTGAACTTCTCCGGGAATACGAATACGTCCCCCTCTTCGTAGAGGGAGTCGGCGGGAACTACGCCCGTCGTGAGGGTCACCTTTCCTAGTAGCTCCGGGTACGGGGGCCAGTCGCGCTGAACCTGCGACCGTAAGAGGAGCTTCGCCGGGGACTTTACGAGCCGCATAGCCCTTAGTAGTTCGTCCGTTCCGTTCCGGCCCCGGAGACCTCCGTTACCGGCGTTGTGAACGAAGACCTTGGCCCTCGTCCGAAGCTGATGCTTTACCTTAACGGGGACCGGGATATGAACGCTACGGTCGGGGAAGTAGCGAAGGTCTAAGAGAGAAGGGCAGATGTACCGATCCGGCTCTACCGGAAGCCGAGAGGGCATACACTCGTACATAGGCATAAGGAACGTCCTTACGTTCTTCTCCCTCGCCCGGTTAAAGACTTCCCAAAGGAACGGGGTCTCGAAGCACAGCATCGCATCCACTACGTCGAGAACCCTATCGACTTCAATCAGGGCGCGGGCCGTTAAGTCGGAGAGGACCGGCGCGCCCGGATACCATTCGGTATGCGTCGGACGACGACCGTGACGAACGACAATAGGGTCCGTTACGATCCCGTTGTCGTAGAAAGCCTTGGCTAAGTATCCTAGCCCTTGATCAGTTGCGAATACTAAGCTACCGACCCTCATATTTATGCCTCGTCGTCTAGGTTTTTCCCGTACATTATCGCGTCTACCGTGTCTCTACCGTCCTTCGTCTTATACCCGTAAAAGTCTCGGAGCGGGGCTACAACCCGGAACCGTAGGGACTCGTAGAATTGCTGGGCTATGAAGTTGTCGGCCCTCGTTATCGCGAACACTAACCTTATGTCTTTCGGCAAGGAGTCGATTAGCCGGTTC
>Ga0134124_10000137_pt1 | contig 66861 bp, 59 predicted proteins | sample KB304_FD_96880 | JGI IMG/M metagenome (GOLD analysis project Ga0134124, IMG submission 96880) | Terrestrial soil microbial communities without Nitrogen fertilizer from Kellogg Biological Station, Michigan, USA - KB3-0-4 | ecosystem: Environmental > Terrestrial > Soil > Unclassified ...
GACGATCGCGGGCGACGAGGCACTCGAAGTGATCGAGCAGTTCCTTTTCGGAGAGCTTTGCAATGCTGTCGAATGTCGTCATGACGACGCTTGTAACACGGGTTTTTCAGGCGTCGTTCGCCGTAAGGATGCGACCGGTCAGAGACATGCGCCTCTCGCGACAAGGCGCGAAGTCTGAGCGGCGCAACGCGCGAAGTCGCGAAAAAAGAGGTGCGCTCTGTTTAATTTCGCTATACGCGATCTCAAGCGGCGAAAAACCGCGTCAAGCGAAATCGACATCGCGACGACGCTTCCATAACAAAAGTAGCATAGCGCGGCCGTGATTCGCGCCCGGCAGGACGCGATCAGATCAGTGCGCGAGGTCACGCAGGGCACTCTCGACCTTGCCGTTCCGCTGACGTCGCCCGACCGTATGATCCGACGAAATCTTTCGGACCCGTCGCCATCGCCCATCTCGGGCACGTGCTCAATACTGAGCGGTGATGCATCAGACGAAACCTGGGTCACATTCCGCGGGGAATGTTCGTGCAACAGGGACATGACGCGCTGGCCGTGCTGCACATCGCAACAACAAGCCCATCGCCGGTAGCGGCATCGACACGCCCCGGTGTCCATCCGCATGAATCAGGATGGTCCGGCGCCGTGACCTACGGGATACGCGACGAAGAGTAACTCAGGCCGCCCGGTCCGGCTCGCGGAAAACTTCGACGCAGTGGTCGCGAAGGTTCACGATCCAGTAGCACGGAACGCCGGCACTGGAACGAACCGGACGGGGAAACCGAAGGAGCTGGTTCAGTCCCCCGCCTGACGCGAGCGGGCAACATCCGGCAGAGTCAGCTTGTCGCCGCTCTTTACGCCGTGGCGCGCGGCCCATCCGCCCGGCACTTCGAGGACGTAGCGCGCGGCTCCGCGCGAAGGAATCTGTTTTTCCGAATAGGGCGTCGTGTTCGACGCGATCGACACGATCGTCCCGTCGCCGCGGATGTAGATGATGTCGAGCGGGATCGGCGTATTGCTCATCCAGAACGTGCGCTCGGCTTCGTTGTCGAAGACGAAAAGCATTCCCGAACCCTCGGCGAGCTCGGTGCGGTACATGAGGCCGCGAGCCTGTTCTTCGTGATTGAGCGCGAGCTCGACGGTAACCGGCGCGTCGCCTGACGCAGCGTGCACGGTGACGACCGGGCCCTGCGCGGCCTTTGAACAGGCCGCCAGCGTGACGAGCGCAAACGACAGAACCAGGGCGGATCCCGCTCTGCGGATGGAGCGGACACTCGGACGACAGCGCAACCCGCCGGCGGCAGTGCGTGCACCGGCCGCTTCGCTGGATTGCAAGGCAGGGATGTCCCCGGTTAAATCGCGCGCCGCTTCGAGCGGGACCCCGCTTATCGGAGCCTGAAACGACGCGGAAGCTGGAGGATCGATGCTGAGCACAGTCATCTGGACAATCGCTTTCCTTACCGGAGCCGGCCTGTTTGCGTTCCAGGCCTACCGCAGGTTCGCGATTCTCGAGTACATGCGGCCTGCGGATCGCTGGGAAAACATTCCCGAGCGTGTGAATCGCACCCTGAAGTACGCCCTCGGCCAGTTCAAGTTCTTCAAAGGCGGACAGCCGGGCCGCGATCGCCGCGCCGGCATCCTCCACGCGCTGGTGTTCTGGGGCTTCCTCATCCTCGGCTACCAGGTCGTGCACATGTTCGCGCGCGGCTGGATCCCCGAGTTCGTCGCGCCGATGCAGGGCGCCGCGCAGTTCGGCGGCCCGATCATCTTTCTCAAGGATACGTTCGAGGTCCTGGTCGCGGTCTCTGCGCTGATCCTGGTGACGCGCTGGCTCGTCACGCATCCGCCTCGCCTGATGGGCTTCCTTCCGGCCGAGCGCCGGGTGCGCGAGCATCCGCACTGGGAAGCGATCGTCATCCTCCTGTTCATCACCACCATCACGACGAGCGGCCTGCTCTACGACGCCGGCCGCATGGTGTTCCTCGCCGGCAATCACGAGATCGAGGCGGAGAAGCTGTGGGGCTGGGCGTCGCACCTGATCTCGAAGGGCCTCGCTGCCGGCGGTCCGGGCTTCGCCCAGGCGGTCAGCAACACCGCGTGGTGGGTCCACAACCTCGTGATTCTCACGTTCATCAACCTGCTTCCGAGCTCGAAGCACTTCCACGTGATCACGTCGATCCCGAACGTGTTCTTCAGCAAGCTCGAGCCGTTCGGCCGGCTGTCCAAGCAGGATCTCGAAAGCGAGAACGCCATCTACGGCACGTCGCAGATGCGGCACTTCGACTGGAAGCAGGTGCTCGACATGTACTCGTGCACCGAGTGCGGCCGCTGCTCGTCGGTCTGTCCGGCAACGGCCACGGGCAAGCCGCTCGCGCCCCGCCAGCTCATGCTGAACCTTCGCGATTACCTGTACGCGAACCCGCAGTCGGTGACCGACCCGAACGTCGAAGGTATCGTGACGACCGGAGAACAGACCGGCGTAGGCGAGGTGATCTCCGACGAAGTGCTGTGGTCGTGCGTCACCTGCCGCGCGTGCGAAGAGGCCTGTCCGGTCAACATCGAGTACGTCGACAAGATCGTCGACATGCGCCGCCACCTCGTGCAGGAAGCCGCGCGCTTCCCCGCCGAGCTGACGCGCGTGTTTCAGGGCATGGAGCGCCAGAGCAATCCGTGGGGCATCGGCGCCGACAAGCGTGCGGACTGGGCCGAAGGCATGGACATCCCGACGATCGCCGAGAACCCCGACGCCGAATACCTGTTCTTCGTCGGCTGCGCGGGCTCGTTCGACGATCGCGCCAAGAAGATCACCAAGGCCGTCGCCAAGCTGCTCAAGGCCGCGAACATCTCGTTCGCGATCCTCGGCCGCGACGAGCCGTGCAACGGCGACACCGCGCGCCGCCTCGGTAACGAATACCTGTACCAGTCGATGGCGCAGATGGCGGTCGAGACGCTCGACAGTTTCCACGTGAAGAAAGTGATCACGAGCTGTCCGCACTGCTTCAACACGATCAAGAACGAGTTCCCGCAGTTCGGCGGCGACTACCAGGTAGTGCACGCTACCGAAGTCGTCTCCGACCTGATCACGTCGGGACGCATCGACGTGAGCGGCGGCGCACCGCTCGGTGCCGTCGTCTACCACGACTCGTGCTATCTCGGCCGCTACAACGACCTTTACGATGCGCCGAGGCGGATCCTCGAATCGCTCTCGGGCGTCGATCTGAAGGAGCCCGAGCGCACGAAGAACTTCGGCATGTGCTGCGGCGCCGGCGGCGGCCGCATGTGGGTCGAGGAGCGCCCCGAACAGCGCGTGAACGTGCTGCGCGTCGAGCAGCTCCTGGAGACCGCGCCGAAGACCATCGCTTCGGCGTGCCCGTACTGCATGACGATGCTGTCGGACGGCGTGAAGGCGAAAGAAAAGGAAGAGAGCGTGCGCAATCGCGACGTGCTCGAGCTCGCGGCCGAGGGGCTCAGGGCCTGAGGCCTCGGCGACGCGGCTGACGTTCGTCGCGTTCCCGACGATCCGGATCACACGGTGGCTGCTTGCGGCAGGCTCGTTGACGCTCGGCGCGCGCTCGCGTAGCTTTCGCGCCCGTGGGCAAATCCACACCCTCCAGCGTTGCGATCGTCGGCGGCGGCCCCGGCGGCTCCGCCCTGGCCACGTACCTCGCCCGCGCGGGAGTCCGAGTCGCCCTTTTCACGCAGCCGAAACGCCCCGTGATCGTGATCGGCGAATCGCTGGTGCCCGCCATCGTGCCGATCCTGCGCGACCTCGGCGTCGAATCGGAAGTGGCGAGCTACAGCATCCGCAAGACGGGAGCGACGTTCTGCTTCAACGCCACCGAACGCCTGAACATCCGCTTCGACGACGTTCGCGGCGCGCGCACCGAATACTCGTACAACGTTCCTCGCGACCGCTTCGACGCGACGCTGCTCGATGCGGCCGTCAAGGCGGGTGCGCAGGTCATCGAGCACCCGGCGCACCTCGTGCGCGTGCCGGGCAGCGACCGGCTCGAGCTTGCCGCCGATTCACTCGCGGCGGCATCCGCTGTTTTCGGCGGAGCGCCGCCGGACTTCATCGTCGACGCGGCCGGCAGGAAGCGCATCGGCGCGCGCCTGCTCGATCTCGCGTTCGACGAAGGCCCGCGCAAGGACGTCGCGCTGCATGCCCATCACACCGGAGTCGACGTCGAGATCGAAGGCAACGTCCACACCGACCGGCTCGATTTCGGATGGGCGTGGCGCATTCCGCTGCCGGGCCGCGTGTCGGTCGGCATCGTCGTCGATGGCAGCCGGCTGGCCGGATGCGGCGACACTCTCGAAGAGCAGTACGATACGTTCCTGCGCAAAGACTCGGTGATGTCGCGCTGGATCGCACCGGCGACGCGCGTGACGCCCGTCGTGCGCTACAGCAACTACCAGCTGTCGACCGCGCGCGGGTTCGGCGAGAACTGGGCGCTCGTCGGGGACGCATTCGGGTTCATCGATCCGGTGTTCTCGAGCGGCACGCTGATCGCTTTCGAGAGCGCGCGCGACCTTGCCGGTGCGCTACTGTCCGGCGAAGAGGAATCGCTGCGCGAGTGGGAGAGCGAGATGCACCGGCGCTTTCACGCGTGGCGCCGGGTCGTCGACATCTTCTACAACGGCCGCCTGCTGACGCTGTTCAAGATGGGCGACCACATGCGGCGGACCATTCCCGGCCGCATGATGGACTGGCACTTCCGCAAGCACATGCCGCGCATCTTTACCGGCGAAGGCGTGACCAACGCATACAGCCTCGGGCTGCTCACGTTCATGGCGCAGCATGCGCTGTGGAACAACGATCCCGAGATGCTCAGGATCAGCTAGTCGTTCGGACGAGCCGGCGGACGTTCGGCTCACGCCCCTCGGCGGCAGCGTGAGAGAGCTCGGCGAATCAATCGTCAAGCCCGAGCTTGCGGCGCGTCTCGCGGATGTATTCGGCCGAGCGCCGGCCCATAGGCGTCGCTTCGGCAGGAAACAGCCGCGACCAGAAACGCTCGAACGGTCCGCGGTACCAGTAGTTGCGGAAGTACGTCTTTCGCACCAGGAACTCGACGATCGTGACCGCTCCCATCCACGTCCAGACTCCGTAGCCGGCAAGACGCTCCCACGCCGCCGGCGAAACGGCCCACGGCGCAATCGCCAGCACGACGGCGTTCAGCGCGAAGATCACTCCCCATAGCAACGTCACGCGGCGACAGTACGGGGCGACGAATTCCGGAACGGCCGGCTGGATTGCCCGCGCCGCGCGCAGCACGAGCGGGACGGGTGTCGCAAGGCTCGCGAGAAAGAGCAGCGCGAGATTCGCGTACAGAATGGCGGGCACCCACAGCAGCGGTGTAACCGTGCCGGTGATCACCGCCGACGCGGGCACGGCTGCTGCAGCCGCTCGAAGCGCGCACGAACGTCTTTCCGGAGCCCGCAGCACGGAGAGCCCGCCGGCAACTGCGAAGATCGCCGCAACGATCCGAACGCCGAAATGATCCGCGAGCCGGCGAATCAGAACCGGATAGAGCATCGCGCCGAGCGCGAGCACGGCGAGCAGCGCCGCCTGCACACGATTGTCGACGTTCGCGGCGTAGTCCTTGCGCAGCCGGTGAACGTCGGCATCGGCCGGCTCCGGCGCGCCGCGTTCGTCGTTACTCACGCCGGGTACCCGAGAAGATACGTCACGCGCACCGGCCCCACGCGCCAGCGTCCGGCCGACCACGAGTATCCCGGTACGACAACTTCGCTTGCCAGCGCCCCGAGCTCGCGAACCGAATAGACGCGAAGCCACGAAACCAGCCCGTCCCAGAACACGACCAGTGGCACGATCGGAATCACATACGTAAGCAGCAGCGCCTGCCAGCGCAGCGGCCGCAGCCACGGAGCAACTACGAGCATGAGGAGCGGCGTGACCAGAACTCCGAGCAGCGTCAGCGGGGTACGTTCGACGAATTCGACAATTGCGATCGGACGGCCGGCCGTCGCTGCATCACGGAGAATCTCCCGCGCCGCCGGAGGATCGAAGTGGTGAAACGCGTTGAACATCGTGCGCAGCCCCGGCATCGCCGGTGGAACGCGCGTGGCATCGAGCGGAGCCGGATGCACGCGAAGCACGCCGGGCAGCTCGCTCGCGAGCCGCTCGAGGCGCGCTTCGTCCGGGAAAAGGTCGCTCAGCGTGATCGGCGCCGGCGCGCCGCGAAGGGCGAGAGACTGGCCGACCTCGCACGCGATGCTGCCGCTGCCCGAGCAGAGGTCGAGGATGCTGGTCTCGCCGCTACGGCGCAGCAGCTCGACGAGTGCGGGGACCACGGGCCGCACCTGACGGGTCATCGCGACCACGATGCGCAGGTAACCCGTGATCGCGTTGCGGAGCACGGGCGGGCACCACGGTTGGTCTTCGAACTCGAAAAGCGAAAGCCGCATAGCCCGTCCGCGTCTGTATGCGGCGCGCCGCTCGTTATCGAACCGGCAGGTGCCGGCACGGCGGCGTTTGCGGCGACAACGGTCGAGGACCACTTTGATTCCCGGAGAGGACGCTACCGGGAGAATCGAGATGGCCCGATCACGCCGCGAATTTCTTGCAATGACGGGGTCCGTGGGAATGGCGGCGCTTGCTGCGGGATGGCCGGCGGTCGCCCGCGCCGAAGCGTCGAAGCCGTCCGGCGGCAAGGAGCCGCGCATCTCGGCGCCCGAGGATCTGATGCGCGAGCACGGCGTTCTCGACCGCCTGCTGCTGGTCTACGAGGAAGGTGTCCGCCGTCTTCGCGCAAAACGAGACGTTCCCGGAGAGGCGTTCCAGCGCAGCGCGCAGGTCATCCGCACGTTCATCGAGGACTATCACGAGCAGGTCGAAGAGCAGCTCGTCTTTCCCGAGCTCATGCGCCACGGACGCTTGAAGGAGCTCGTCGACGTGCTCGTTTCGCAGCATGCGGCCGGCCGCCGCCTGACCGATGCGATCCTTCGGACAACGACTTCCGTTGCGTATGCCGAGCCGCGAAGCCGCGCGGAGCTGGCCGCGTCCATCGATGCATTCGTCAGGATGTATCGTCCGCACGAAGCCTTCGAGGAGACGATCGTGTTTCCCGCGATCTACGGCGTCGTTGCGACCCACGATCTTGCCGAGCTCGGCGAAAAAGCCGAGGAGCAGGAAGAGCGCAGGCTCGGGCAAGGCGGGTTCGAACGCACGGTGGCCGAGGTTGCGGCCATCGAGAAGCTCGTCGACCTGGGCGATCTCGCGCGTTTCACACCGAAATGAAGGCGAGCCGAATGCGGCGTGCTATGCTGCGCTGAGAAGAGCGAACGGTCCGGAGGGAACTCCGTGGGGGAGATTCCAAAGACGGAGACGCGACGTCTCCATGAATTCTGGCAATCGCTGATCCGGGACTGGTCCGGAGGCAAGCTCGCGCCCGCCGAGCAGGCGGCCTTTGCCGACGAGGCCGTCGAGCGCGACATCCGGCGGCAGCGCGTTCTGGCGCCGCTCATGCTGCTCGTGCACCTGGTGCACATCGCTCTGTACCAGGTGCCGTCCGCCGCACGCGCTTCGATGAGCGCGCAGGCGTTCAAATGGCATCGCAGCCTCGTCGCGATGCATGCCGCGACGATTCCTCTCGCCATCTTTCTTGCCGCCGTCGCCTGGTGGTGGCCAAGGTCCCGAGGCGCGCGTTCGCTCATCTACGTCGGTGCAGCCGGTTATCTGGTCCACGGAGCGCTGGCGACGGGCATCGACCAGCTCATGTTCACCAACGTTTCTGCGTTCACCGGCTACTGTTTTGCGATTGCGGTGATCTGCGCGTTTCCGCTGAGGGCGGGCCTTTGGGTCTACGGCCTCGGCACGGCAGTCGTCGTCGTGTCGATCTCTCTTCTCCAGGCCGATGCGGCGGTGCGAACCTCCAGCATTCTCAACGTGGCCACCGTCGTCGTCATCAGCCTGGCGCTCAGCTGGTTGCTGTCGATTGCGCGTCAGAGAGACTTCACGCAGCGGCGCACGATCGCGCGCCAGAGAGACGAGCTCGCCGCGCTCAACAGCGATCTCGAACGGCGCGTTGCCGAGCAGGTAGCCGAGATCATCCGGCGCGCGGAGGAAGTCAGCCAGCTCAATGCGCAGCTCCGCTCGCAGATCCGCGCACGCTCGAGCGAGCTCTCGATGGCGCTCGCGCGGCTGGCCAAACTGAAGGAAGGCGACGACAAGCTGCGCGCCGGATCGGTGCTCGGCGACAGGTTCGAGATCGGCGACAAGCTCGGCGCCGGCGCGATGGGCGAAGTGTATGCCGGCCGCGACCGCGCGACCGGCGCGAAGGTCGCGATCAAGGTCATCCATCCGACGACGGCCGTCGAGCTCGATGCGATGCGGCGCTTCGTCGGCGAAGCGGCTATGGTTGCCGCGATCACGCATCCGGCGGTCGTGCGCATGATCCATGTCGACCTGTCGGCCGACGGATTCCTCTATCAGGCGCAGGAGCTGCTCGAGGGCGAGACGCTCGAGGACCAGATGCAGAGCGGGCCGTGGCCGCAGGCTCGCGTGGCCCGTTTCGGCGAGGTGCTCTGCGACGCCCTCGCAGCCGCCCATGTTCACGGCGTGATCCATCGCGACGTCAAGCCCGCCAACGTGATGCTGATCGACAAGCCGCCGGGGCTCAAGCTTCTCGACTTCGGGCTGGCCAAGCTGTTCGACGACGTTTCCGCCGATGCGATCACGCGCACGAGCACCGGGCTCGTCGTCGGGACGCCGGCTTACATGGCGCCCGAACAGGTGATGGCACAGGACGTCACCGGCAAAGCCGACGTGTATTCCAGCGGCCTCTTGCTGTTCCAGCTTCTTGCCGGACGGCTCGTATTCGAGGTCGACGGCGCGAGTCGCGTGATGATGAGCCACGTCGCAGTCGCGCCGCCCGACGTCCGAAGCGTTGCAAGCGGAGTATCCGAAGAGCTCGCGCGACTGATCGCGGACTGTCTCGCGAAAGATCCGGCAAAGCGGCCGACTGCAGCCGAAGCGAGCCTGCGGCTTCGCAACTTTGCCGACGCCGAGTCTGCGCCGGCGCTCGAGGACATGCTCCGCGCCCCTGCGTCGAGCACGATCCTTCGCCGCTTTCGCTGACGCCGCACACACCCACATTCCCTCGATCATGACCCCACTGCGCGAGTGATCGGCGCCGCAGGCGGGTTTTGTCTACCGCAGCCGCGTTTTGCGTGTTAGCCGGGATCATGCCCGTGACGAATGCGGCAGCCACCATCGAGACACGTGGCAGTTCGCAGTCGCTCCCGGGCGGAGTCTTCGATGGCGTTTCCAAAAGAAGCCAGCAGGTCAACCACGCGCCGCGCACGCACTCCACGCGCGACCGCATCGCCTGCGGCGAGGGTCCTGCGCTGCCGCCGCAAGTTCCTGCGCTTTTTCCGCGGCGGCTTCCGCGACGAGACGTACATCGACTGGGAGCGCGACTACAAATGGCAGGCGCATCTGCGATGGAACGAGCTGCTCGAGCGCGGCCAGTGGCGCGCGATGCTTGCCGCCGGGAAGTTCGCAGAGGTTGCTGCGACAGCGGTACGGATCGAGTCGCGAACCAATCTTCTGTTCTCGTTCGAAAAAATGGCTCTGCGCGACGCGGTTGCGTCGCCGGCCGGAGCGAAGACGTTCGCGACCGGCCTTTACGACTTCTGCCACGGCGGCGGAAACCCCGAGCGCCGGTTCGAACGCTGGTGCGAAGCGGTGGCCGCCCTTCCGCGCAGGCAGACACGCGTGCTGACCTGGCCGATCGTCACGGTGTTCGGTTTTATCGCTCTGCCGGACGAGCACGTCTTTCTGAAGCCCACGGTGACAAAACTGGCTGCGGCCGCCTACGGCTTCGACTTCCGCTACACGTCGCGACCGTCATGGGAGACGTACGCGAGTCTGCTCGACTTCGCAGCGACCGTGCGGCGCGACCTGCGCGACATGCGCCCCCGCGACATGATCGACATCCAGTCGTTCCTCTGGGTGCAGGGCTCCGACGAGTACGAGGAGTAGCTGTCCGGCATCTCCGAGTGGTCCGTTTTGATGGTGACTGCACGCGACAAGTCCTGTTTCGCGATCGGCTGCGCCGGCTGGTCGATTCGCGGTGAGCACGCGACGCTGTTTCCCGGCGAGGATTCCCACCTCGCCCGTTACGCGCGCCGGCTTCACGCCGTAGAGCTGAATTCGTCGTTCTACCGTCCGCACCGCCGCTCGACGTATGAGCGCTGGGCGGCATCGGTGCCGGAAAATTTCAAGTTCGCGGTCAAGGCGCCGAAGGAGATCACTCACGACCTGCGATTCATGAATGCGGTAGTCCCGCTCGAGCTGTTCCTCGAACAAATCTCCGGGCTTGGCGACCGTCTTGGACCGATTCTGCTGCAGCTGCCTCCGACGATGGAGTACTGCCGCGCCATTTCCGGACGGTTCTTCGAGGTCCTGCGCGGTCGTTTCGATGGCGCCGTCGTTCTCGAGCCGAGGCACGTGAGCTGGTTCTCGGATGCTGCCGAGCGGCAGCTCGAGTCGTTTCGTATCGCGCGTGCAGCCGTGGACCCATGCGTCGCGCCGTCCGCCGCCGAGCCGGGCGGCTGGAAGAATCTTGCGTACTACCGCCTTCACGGCTCCCCGTTGATGTACGAATCGGCCTACGGCGCCGAACGTCTCGAGGGCATCGCCAGGCGGCTCTGCGACTGCGCGCGATCGGCCGCCACCTGGTGCGTGTTCGACAATACCAAGTACGGCGCCGCCGCGCTCGATGCGCTGGCGCTTTGCGACGAGCACGTACCGCGCGCACTCGAAGCTGTCGAAATGTCGTCTGCCGCCGTCCGTTCGGCCGGGCGGGGCGGGTGAGACGGTTCAAGAGGAGAGGGGCGAAGGAGACAGAAACATGGCAAGAGGCTCGAAGAAAAAATACACCGACAAACAGAAACGACAGGCCGAACACATCGCGGAAAGCTACGCGAAGCGCGGCAAGAGCAAGAAGACCGCGAAGAGCCGGGCATGGGCCACGGTCAACGCGATGGGCGGCGGCGGCAAGAAGTCCGGTTCGGGTCGCGGCAAGAAGGTGAACAAGGCACCCGCAAAAAAGGGTGGCAGGATAGGTGGCAAGAAAGCCGGCAAGAAAGCCGCCAAAAAGCGCAGCACGAAGAAGAGCGCATCGAAGAAGACCACGCGCAAGAAGACGTCAAAGAAGCGAACCACGAAGAAGCGCAGCGCGAAGAAGCGCAGCACGAAGAAAAGCTGACTCAGTGCTCCAGCCGGTCGAGCTTCTTCTGAAGTGTCGACATCGTGCAGCGGCGCCGCCGCAGGTCCGCCCACGGATCGGCGCCGCGGCGCTGGAGTGCGTTGCGGATCGTGTAGGAGCGCGCGTCGAATTTCTTCTGCGCGAGCTCTTTCCAGTCGATCGGCATCGAAACCGGCGCGCCGGGGACGGCGCGCACCGAATACGCGGCCACCGCCGTCTGCGCATACGCATTGCGTGCGATGTCCAGGTAGACGCGCCCGCGGCGCTTGTCGATGCGGTGTTCGGTCGTCAGCTCGTCGGGATGCCGCGCAGCCAGCACGGCCATGAGTCTGGTCGCGACCGCGCGCACGGTATCAAAGCTTTCCTTGCCGGCCAGCGGCACGACGACGTGCAGGCCCTTGGAGCCGGTGGTCTTGAGAAACGCCGGCATGGAAAGCTCGTCGAGCAGTGCGCGGCACTGGAGCGCGGCCGATCTTGCCTGGTCGAATTTTCCGGCGGGCGGATCGAGGTCGACGATGAACAGGTCGGGGCAATCGATGCGGTCCGCGCAGCTCAGCCACGGATGCAGCGTGATCGCCGCCTGGTTGGCCAGGTAGACGAGCGTCGCGACGTCGTCGCAGACCACGAGATCCTGCGATCCGCCCTGCTTGCGCACGCGAACGGTGCGGATCCAGTCGGGAAAGTAGGCCCCGGTCTGCTTCTGGTAGAAGCCGGATGCGCCGATGCCGTTCGGAAAACGCTCGAGGACGAGCGGGCGGCCTTTGAGAAACGGAAGGATCCGGTCGGCGACGTTTTCGTAATAGGCGATGATGTCGCCTTTGGTGATCCCGTCGTCGGGAAACAGGACCTTGTTCTCGTTCGAGAGCTCGACGGTGCGTCGCCCGAGCTTTTTCGTGGTCATCGCGATGAACCAGCCATCTCGCGCGACCGGCCGTCAGAGCGGCGGCTTTCGGCCCACGTACTCGCAGAACGCTCCGGGAACGACCACTTTGGAACGCGCCTGGAGGAAGCCGACGTCGCGCATGGTCTCGACGATCGTCGCCGGCGGCACGCACTTCTCGACGGTGTCCCAGTAGAAATCCATCAGCACCTTGGCTTCCGGGTCGCGCGTGGTCAGCAGCGTGAGCCCCGGAATCATCCGCTTCCAGACGAAGCGCGTAATGCTGTGACCGATGCGCGATTCGGGCACGTGGCTCTCGAGGATCCAGACCGTACCACCCGGCTTGAGGACGCGGAAGTATTCGCTGAACGCGGCGCGCAGGTCGGCTACGTGCCGCAGCGCGATTCCCATCGTCACGAAATCGAAGCTGTCGGTGCGAAACGGAAGCTGCTCGGCGATGCCGCGGCTGAGCGGTCCATGAAAATGCTTGCGCGCCTCCGCGAGCATTCCGGGGCTCGGATCGCACCCGATCACCAGGCCTTCCGGGCCGACCAACTGGACCGCGCCGCGTGAGACGGCTGCGGTGCCGATTGCGACATCGAGCACTTTCATGCCGCGCTTGAGACCGTTGAACTTGAGCGACAGGCGCCGGTACAGAAGCCCGCCGTTCAGGAAGATGCCTTCGATCGTGTTGTAGTGCTTCGCCGTCCGGTTGAACAGATCGATGACGTACGGATGCCGGTTCTGGTCGGTTCCGTAGTACTCGCGAAGCGGCGTATGCGGCGGGACGATGCCCGGCTGTTCCTGCGGCTGCGTGCGGTTCGTCACGGGCGTCTCCTTTTGCCGGCTGCGCGAGCGGGCGGCGGGATCATGTTCGTACACGACAGCGGCTTTCAACTGGATGGCGCTGTCCGCCGCCGCACGGCTTCAAATGGTACCCGCGCGGGTGTGGCAGGCGGCTCTCCTCGCAGGCTCACTGCCGGGCTATAACCGTCCGATGAACACACTGCCTACTCCGGAATCGAGACTCGCCGCCCTCGGGGTCGATCTGCCGCGCCTGTTTCCGCCCGCCGGGACCTATGTGAATGCGGTTCGAAGCGGCTCGCTGGTCTTCCTGGCCGGCCACATTCCGTATCACCCCGACGGCAGCGTCGCATTCGGCAAGCTCGGTCTCGACGTCGATGTCGAAACCGGTTACGCGGCGGCTCGCGGAGCGGCGCTCGCGATGCTCGTCACCATTCGCGAAACGCTCGGGACGCTCGACCTTGTGGGCCGCATCGTGCGCGTGAGCGGCCTCGTCAATGCCGCGCCGGACTTCACGCAGCACACGCGGGTCATCGACGGAGCATCCGACGTGCTCGTCGAAGTCTTCGGCGAGGCGGGGCGGCACGCGCGCCTCGCGGTCGGGGTCTCGTCGCTGCCGGCAAACATCTGCCTCGAGGTCGATGCGATCGTCGAGGTCAAAGATGGCGACGCGACCGCCCGCAGGGCGTGACTGCGCGCTGCCGATCAAAGCAGGTCGTGTACGCCGCGAACAGGTGTGTACGGCGGGACTGCGTCGTGCGCCGGACTGCTAGACACTTTTCGGCGCCTCGCGCCGTACGCTCGACGCCTTCTTGTCCGCGCGAAGCCCGAGGAAACGCGGATGGCGAAGCTTGCCGTCGCGAGTCCACTCGGTAAATCCGAATTCGCCGACGAGCTCCGGCGAGACCCAGTGCGCGCGCGGTTCGCGCGGAACCTCGTCGAACGGACAGGTGCTGCGTGACAGGCGGCGGAATTTCGCCGTGAGCCTGGCGAGCGTCTCGTGGTCGAAGCCGGTGCCGACCTTGCCGGCATAGCGAAGCGCGCCGCGCTCGTAGTAGCCGACCAGCAGCGCGCCGAACCCTTCGCGCGACCCCTGCGGATCGGTGTAGCCCGCGATCACCAGCTCCTGGCCGGCGACGCACTTGAACTTGAGCCAGCAGCGCGAGCGCTTGTGCACGTACGGCGCGTCGGCCTTCTTCGCGATCAGCCCTTCCCAGCCCTCGCGGCACGCCTCGGCGAGAAAACGCTCGCCGTGCTGCGCACGATGTTCCGTATAACGAACCGGATCGCGGTAACGCAACATCCGTCGCAGCAGATCCTTGCGTGCGAGCTGCGACAGCGCAGTGGTGCGCCAGCCGTCGACATGGAGCACGTCGAACAGATAGAGGTACACCGGCGTGGCGGCGACGAGCCTGCTGTCCGGATCGCGTACGCCGACGCGGCGCTGCAGCTGCGAGAAGCTCGTCTGCTTTCCGTCGAAGGCGACGACCTCGCCGTCGACGATGAAGTCGTCGCAGCGCTCGCGAGCCAGGGCGTGAACGAGCTCGGGATAGGCAGCGCCGATCTCCAGGCCATTGCGCGACAACAGGCGCACGTGGTTGCTGCGGCGCAGTGCCACGCAGCGCACGCCGTCGAGCTTGCGCTCGAAGATCCATCCCGGGTCGGAAAAATGTTTCGCGGTCAGCGTCGCGAGCATCGGTGCGAGCCGGCGCGGCTGCGATTGGCGGCGAAGTCTGCTGCGCTCGGCGGCCGGCACCGCGCGCAGCAGCGGGCTGTCTATTTCGACGACCACACTTTCTTCGGCGAACGCGCGACGTCTTCGATGGTCCGTCCGGAAATCACGCTCTCGGTGCGCTCGCTGACCGGATCGTCCTCCGGGTTCGCAGCCTTGTCTTTCATCTTGATGAGCAGCCAGTTCTTTTCGTTCTCGCCCATGCGGCTGTGAACGAGCGCGAAACCGCCGCGGATCTTTTTTCCTTCGAGCCAGACTTCGATGGTTCCCCGCCGGTAACTGTCGGCAAGCGAAGCTTCCTTGCCGCCGACCTCCTTCAGGTTGCGGTACGGCCCGGCGTCCCAGACGATCACGGTACCGCCGCCGTATTCGTCCTCGGGGATGATTCCTTCGAAGTCGGCGTAATCCATCGGATGATCCTCGGTTTCGACCGCGAGACGCTTGTCGGCCGGATCCATCGACGGACCTTTCGGAACCGCCCACGATTTGAGCACGCCGTCGACCTCCAGCCGGAAGTCGTAATGCAGCCGGCTCGCGGCATGTTTCTGGATCACGAAGAACGGATTGTCGTTCTTCTTCCAGCGGCTGGGCGAGGTTCCCTGCGGTTCGGGCGTTTTGCCGAAATCGCGCTTGCTGCGGTAGACGGCGAGCTTGTCGCCGGATCGCGTGCGCGCGACGGCCGGCTTCGTCGAGCGTGCGACTGCGGGCTTCGTCGTGCGCGCGACGGCTGGCTTCTTCGTGGGGGCGACGGCCGTCTTCTTCGTGCGCGTGACGGCGGCCTTCTTCGTGCGCGGAGCCGGTGTGTCGGCGGCTGCGCGCTTGACCGTCGTTGCTTTGCTTGCCGTTGAGCTCTTTGCATCGCGCGTTGCACGTTTCGCACTTTGCGACGATGCAGCTTTCTGCCTGGTGCTTGCCATTGCTCGATCTCCGTTGCGCGCTCTGTTCCGCCCGCCGCGCATCCGCGCACGGCTTGGATTTCCATCGTGGCCGCAGGTTGGACGCATGCGCCATTGTTCCCGTCATTTTTTATCCCGAGACGAGTCGCCGGTTTGATCTCCCTCATGCGGATGCACGCGCGCAAGCTCTACGGGGTAAATCGGTTCGCGCCCGTAGTTCGAATGGCTCGGACATGCCAACGTCCGATGAGAGGCCGAAATTCCCGAACCTCAAGGAGTGCCCCATGCCAAGTCAGACCGATGCCATTTCAATGTTGAAAGCGGATCACGAAAAGGTGCGCGGGCTATTGTCGCAGCTCGAAAACTCGAGCGAGCGCTCCTCGCAGAAGCGGGAGGCTTTGCTGCACAAGATTGCCGCTGAGCTCGAGATCCATACCACGATCGAGGAAGAAATTTTTTATCCGGCGTATCGCGACGCCGTCAAAAAGAAGGAAGACCGCAAGCTCTACCAGGAAGCTCTCGAGGAACACCACGTCGTGGACCTCGTGATGCCCGAGATCGAAGAGACCGACCCCGGAACCGAAGTCTTCTCCGCCAAGGCCAAAGTTCTCAAGGAAGTGATCGAGCACCACGCCGACGAGGAAGAGAAGGAAATGTTTTCGCGTGCGCGCAAGGTCTTCGAGAAGGACGAGCTGCGCGAGCTCGCCGAGAGGATGGAAGCGCGCAAGGCCGAGCTTCAGGGAATGAAGGCCGACGAGGGCAGCAGCGAGGAAGACGAAGAGGACGAAGACCTCGACGAAGAGGACATGGAAGACGAAGACGAGGATGAAGACGAGCAGTAAGGCAGCGCGCCGACGACGGAAGAAACCCGGCAACCCGATGACGGTGGCTTCGAGCCTGTGAGAACCGAGATGAGAACCCAGCAACAGCACGAGCCGAAGCCACCGTTTCCTGCCCAGCACCAGGACAAGCCCGGGATCGAGTCCGAGCTGGATCCGCGGCCGAGATATCTGGCGCCACTGTACAAGGGCTCCGGAAAGCTCGAAGGCAAGGCCGCGCTGATCACCGGCGGAGACTCCGGCATCGGTCGAGCGGTTGCGGTGCTCTATGCACGCGAAGGCGCAGACGTCGCGATCGTGTACCTTCCGGAAGAGCAGTCCGACGCGGAGGAGACCCGCGACGCCGTCGAGCGCGAGGGTCGCCGCGCCGTGCTCATTCCGGCCGACGTCACCGATCCGGCCTCATGCCGCGACGCGGTGGAAAGAACGATCCGCGCGCTCGGCCGACTCGACATCCTCGTCAACAACGCCGCGTTCCAGCAGCATCAGGAGAGCCTCGACGCCATCACGGACGAGCAGTGGGAGCATACGTTCCGCACCAACATCTTCGGTTACTTCTACATGGCGCGCGCCGCGCTTCCCCATCTCAAACGCGGAAGCGCCATCATCAACTGCGGTTCGATCACGGGCCTGGAGGGCAGCGCGAAGCTTCTCGACTATTCGGCGACCAAGGGCGCGATCCATGCGTTCACGAAGTCGCTCGCGCAGAACCTCATCGACAAGGGCATTCGCGTGAACTGCGTTGCGCCGGGGCCGGTATGGACGCCGCTCAACCCGTCGGACAAACCGGCCGAGGAAGTGGCGAAGTTCGGACACGACACGCCGATGAAGCGTCCGGCGCAGCCGGAAGAGGTCGCGCCGGCGTTCGTGTTTTTCGCCGCCGAAGGCGACGCCAGCTACATCACCGGCGAGGTGCTGACGCTTCTCGGGGGAGAGACGACGGCGGGCTGAGCCGCAAGGTACCGCCATGGCACGCTCGATCTGGAAAGGCAGCATTTCATTCGGTCTCGTCGAGATCCCGGTCGGGATCGTCACCGGCGAGGAAGCCAACGAGCTCGCGTTCCATCAGATCGACAAGCGCACGTTCTCGCGCGTCGGCATGAATCGCGTCAACAAGGACACCGGCAAGGAAGTGCCGTGGAGCGAGATCGTTCGCGGCTACGAGTACGAGCCCGACGAATACGTGGTGCTGACCGACGAAGACCTGCGCAAGGCCAACGCGAAGGCCACCAAGACCATTGAAATCGAGGATTTCGTCGATCAGTCGGAGATCGATCCGGTCTACTACGAAAAACCGTACTATCTCGAGCCGCTGAAGAAAGGCAGCAAGAGCTACGCGCTGCTGCGCGAGACGCTCGCACGCACCGGCAAGGTCGGAATTGCGAGCGTCGTGCTGCGTACGCGCCAGCGCATGGCCGCGCTGATGGTGCGCGAAGGCTTTCTGGTCCTCGAGATGCTTCGCTATTCGTACGAGCTTCGCGATCCGAAGAAGCTCGGCATCGAAGTCCCCGACGAGGACGTGAAAAAGCTCGGCATCAGCGACCGCGAGGTCAAGCTCGCCGAGCGGCTCGTCAAGGACATGACGGCGAAGTGGAACCCGAAGAAGTACAAGGACACCTATCGCGAAGACGTGATGGCGATGATCGAGAAGAAGATCAAGTCCGGACAGACGCACGTGATCGAGGAGCCGGCGGAAGAGGAAGAAGAGGCCGCGCCGAAGCGCGAAGTCGTTGATCTCATGCCGCTCCTGAAAAAGAGCGTCGAGTCGCGCCAGGGCGGACGATCGAAAACGGATCGCGGGAGCCGTCAGGCCACAAAGAGGGCGCGCGCGAAGAGCGCGTGAAGCGCGCCGCGACATCGCGTCCTTTGGCGCGCGCGCCAGAGCTCCGCAAAAAGGCCGCTGCAGGATCGCGCCGCAAACCTTCCGGCGCTGCGTCGGCCAGTGCTTCGCGCGCGAACGGCGCAAAACCCGGCCCTTTGCCGGACTGGATTCCTCCGCAGCTCGCCACGCTCGTCACCGATGCGCCTCGCGGCGACGGCTGGCTGCACGAAATCAAGTACGACGGCTACCGCATGCTCCTGCGCGTCGACGCAGGCGAGGTAAGGCTGCTGTCGAGGAGCGCCAAGGACTGGACCGGGCAGTTTTCCCGCGTGGCCCGTGCCGCGACGCGGCTTGCCGCGCGCAGCGCGATGCTCGACGGCGAAGTCATCATTCTCGAGCCCGACGGCACGACCAGCTTTCAGAAAGTGCAGAATGCCGTCACCCGCGACAGCCAGGAGCGCTTTACGTATGCAGCGTTCGACCTGATTCACCTCGACGGCTGCGACCTGACCGGTGCCACGCTCGAAGACCGCAAGGCCGTCCTTGCCGAGCTGATCGCCGCTTCGGATACGGACGGGGTCATTCATTACAGCGACCACGTGCGCGGGCGCGGTCCGGAATTCTTTCGGGAAGCGTGCCGGCACTCGCTGGAGGGAATCGTCAGCAAGCGGGCCGACGCACCGTACTCGAACGGGCGCACCCGCGACTGGTTGAAACTGAAATGCGTGCAGACGCAGGAGTTCGTCATCGGAGGATTCAGTGAGGGGTCGGGCACGCGGACCGGCTTCGGAGCGCTTCTTCTTGGTGTGCCCTCTGGACGCGGCCTGCGCTACGCAGGCCGCGTCGGCACGGGGTTCAGTGAGGTGACGCTGCGCGAGCTTTCGCGCCGTCTGAAGCGGCTGGAACGCGCACAGATGCCGTTTCTTTCCGTGCCCGCCGATCGCCGCCATGGTGCGCACTGGGTCGAACCTGAGCTCGTCGCGGAAGTTGCGTTCATGGGGTGGACGACAGGCGGGCATGTGCGTCACCCGTCGTTCCGCGGCATTCGCGACGACAGGTCGGCCGCTGACGTGACGATCGAACAGGCGGCTCCCGCCGCCGCAATCGAAGCCGGGACGGACGACACGGAAACGGCGCGGGCGTCTACCCGCGTTGCGGGGGTAAAGATCGGCAACGCATCGAAAGTTCTGTACCCCGACATCGGGCTGACCAAGCTCGAGATCGCGCGCTACTACGAAATGGTGGCGCCGTGGATGGTGCCGCAGGTGACGGGCCGGCCGCTGACGCTGCTTCGCTGCCCGAACGGATACGACTCGGCCTGTTTCTTCCAGAAGAACGCCGAGGGCGCGCCGGAACAGGAAATCCGGCGCGTCGAGATTCCGGACCTCAAAGGCGACGTGGGCTCGACGTATCTGTACGTCGACGACGCTGCAGGCCTTGTCGCGCTGCTGCAGATGGGCGTGCTCGAAATCCATATCTGGGGCTCGCGTCAGGAAACGCTCGAGCTGCCCGACCGCATCACGTTCGACCTCGATCCCGGACCGGGAGTGACGTGGGAAGCCGTGCTCGACGGCGCGCGCCTGGTCCGCTCGACGCTCGCCGAGCTCGGGCTCGAGTCGCTCGTGATGACGACCGGCGGCAAGGGGCTGCACGTGGTCGTTCCCGTCGTGCCCGAGCTCGACTGGCCGACCGTCAAAGGTTTCACGCGCGCGCTCGTGCAGGCGGTCGTTCGCCTCGAGCCGCGGCGTTACACGGCCCACCTTGCCAAGAACCGGCGCGAGAACGTGATCTTCATCGATTATCTTCGCAACGGGCGCGGAGCGACGGCAGTCGCGCCGTATTCGACGCGCGCGCGCGCCGGTGCACCGGTTGCGGTCCCGATTTCGTGGGACGAGCTGTCACCGAAGCTGAGGCCGGACATGTTCAACGTGCGCAACCTTGCCGATCGGCTTCGCGGCATGAAGAAGGATCCGTGGCAGCAGGCGAAGCTTGCGCCGCAGTCGCTCGCGAAGGTCCTCGACGCGGCGTCCGGTGCCGTCGCGCCGCAGCGCACTCGCCGCTAGCTGCGTCGGCAGCGCATTCGGACGCGCATGTCGTGCATCACTCCGGCGTCACAATCGTCGGAGTCACGAACATGATCAGGTTCTGTTTCTGCGGATCGACCTGCTTGTGCGTGAAGAGGCTTCCGACGAGCGGAACCTGTCCGAGCACCGGCAGGCCGATCTCCGCGGTCTGCTGACCCTGGCGGATAATGCCTCCCACGACGAGCGTCTGTCCGGCGGGTATGGCCATGCTCGCAACGTTCATTCCGCGGCCGTGGACGGGAATTTCGGCGTCGACCTGCGTGCCCTTCACCGTGAACGCCGTCGAGAAGAAGAACGACAGCAGTTTCGATTCGGGACGCACGTCCATCGTCATGTTCCCGTCGATGCCGATGATCGGCGTGATATCGAGGGCGACTCCGGTGAAGGTGCCGAACGGATTCTGGGTGACCGCCTGGACGCGCGTGCGGTACTCTTCGGCGATCTGGTTGGTCGACGCAGTGATGTCGTCGACCATGTGAAAGACCGTCTGGCCGGAATAGACGACCACTCGCGGAGCGGTAAGGACCTTGTTGCGATTGTCGTTCTGGATCGTCGTCAGCAGCGACGCAGCGGCCGACGGCGAGAGCACGTCGTAGACGATCTGGCCGCCGGTGAAGACCGCGTTGCCGGCGGGGACGTTCTCGACCGGTGTGACGCCGGGGAATCCCTGCGGCTCGGTCACGTCCGACGGTTCGAACTCGACGCACCCTGTGGTCGGAAGCGGGAAGAAGGTTTTCACGGCGGTGAACGGCGAGACGAAGTTCTTGTTCAGCACGGGCAGCGCGCCTTCGGGGCGGTGATTGGCGTACAGCAGGTAATCGAGATCGGGCGGTCCGCCCGTCGCGTTCGAGCTGACGGCCAAGGTTTTGCCTTCGCCGTTGGTCCCGCCTGGCGTCGGCACCGCGCTTACGAGCGGCGTCGCCAGCGCAAAGCTGAGGCCCGCGTTCTTGATGAAATCCTTGTCGACCGCGACGATCCGCACGTCGATGTCGACCTGCTTCGGCGGCGCGTCGAGACGGGGGAAGCTCGTCGAACCCACCGCCTGCACGCCGCTGAGCAGCGTGCATTCCTCGACGCAGCTGCAGCTCAGCTCGACGGACTGTCCGACGGCCGCGCGAAGCAGGCGCAGCGCGTCGGTCGTCGTGACGGTTCCGCTGCCGTCGACGTCGCAGATGCAAGGTTTGGCGTCGCAGGCCGACGGCGACCCGACGGCTTTCTTCAGCGCGGCCAGCGCATCGGCCGTTTTCGGCCCGTTGCCGGTCGATTGCGGCTGACCGCAGTCGCCGAGCGCCGCGACCGCCGCAGGCGCGGCCCCGAAAGCGAACAACGTCGTGACGAGAACGATCGGGATGGAGATTCTCATGAGCGTCTCCTGCGGCCGTGCGAAAGGGTTGCGCGACCGCGACGGAAACGCCCGCTATCAGGTCGCGGGAATTGACGGAAGCACGGTCGGGCAGGCGATCCGCAGGAGCGGAGAAAAGGCAGGGCCAGGGGCCGCAGGCGTCAGTCTTTCTGCGTCTCGTCGAGGCCCGGCAGGATGGCCTTGAAGAACGCGTTCTCGACGAGCTTGCCGATGATTTCCATGATGCTCGCGTTCGGATTCTCGATCGGTCCGCTGAGCGAGGCCTTGGTCGCGACGTCGTCGGTCTTGCGGTTCTCGAGCACGTTGGCCACCACGTCCGCGGCAAACTGCTTGACCTTGTTCATCAGCGGCCGGTGCTTGTCCTGCGCCTTGTCGTAGACGTCGACATCGTGGAACAGCACCTTGACGTAACCGTCGACGGCGTTGTTGCGCACGCCGAGCTCCGAATAGAAGCCCATGAATCCCTTGGTCACGTCGATGTTCGCCTTGGCACGAAGCAGGTCGTTCATCTTGAGCAGATCGGTTTCGTTGATGCGCACGTCGAGATCGAAGTTGGGGCTTCCGGTCTGCGGATGGAACTTTGCGGTCAGCGTGCTCGGACCGCTGCCGAGGAAGCGGCCCTTGGCATCGACCGTGCCGATTCCTTCCTTGGTCTGGTTGCTGAAGTCCTTGACGTTGACGTCGAGGCTCGAGAAGAAGATCCGGTAGTTCGGCGTGGCGGTCTTGTCGATCCAGCCGAGCGTGCTGTCGGTCAGCTTGACGTTCTTTGCGCGCAGCTGAACGGCGGCATCGTTGCTGACTTCCTTCGCCTTCTGGACGGTCTGCTTCTTGATCTGCTTCGACTCGGCGGCGTTCGCCTTGGTCATCGTGTAGTCCATGTCGGCGCTTGCGACCGTCACGTCGTCGAGGTTCACCTGCTTGATCTTCGGCGCGTATTCGACGAGCCCTTTGCCCGACAGCGTGCCCTTGCGGATCGTCGCGTAGTCGTGGATGGCTCCCGTAAGGTAGGAAAGCGGGAGCTTGTCGATCTCGACCGCGGTCTTGATGCCGGCATACGGCTCGGCAAGGAAATCCGCGTTGCCGTCGATCTCGAGCGAGCCGTTGTCGAAGACGACGGCATCCGCGTGCAGGTCGGACGGATACTCGTGGTCGCGCGACTTGATGTTGCGGATGTTGGTCGCCAGCACGTTGACGTTGCTCAGATGAAGCGGCTTGAAATCGCCGTCCGGCTTGAAGACGACGTCGCCGCCGTTCACTTTGATCTCGTTGATCTTCAGCGGGTAGATCTGTTCGAACGCCTGCTGCCAGCTTTTTGCGCGCTCGTTCGCCGGAATCTTGTTGTCGATTTCCTGTTCGCCCTGGGCCTGGTCGAGGTGAAGCCTCGGCTGGTCGATGCGGAAGTTCGCGACCAGCTTGCCGCGAAGCAGCGACAGCCACTGGACGCTCGCCGTGAGGTTCGGCACGAAGGCCAGCGGCGGCTCGGGATGTGCATCCTGCCGCACGCTCCAGTCCTCGAGGTCGAGCGAGAAGCCCAGCGGATGGAAATCGAGCTTGCGGATTGCCACCTTGTAGCCTTTGAGGCTCGCGTTCATGTCGCCTTCGATCTTCCGGCGCAGGGGTTCCTCGACGAAAAACGCTGCGATGATCGAAAGGGTGACGATGAGCCCCAGGATGACGAGGAACGATCGCTGCCAGCGCGAGCGCGGCAGATGAATGGGCAGAGCCAGGGCCATGAGAGAAGATCAACACAGTACTCGGCCGCCAGCAATGTCGCGGCGCGCGAACGATCACTCAACGGGCCATCATTCGTCGCATCCCACCGGCGAGTCATGCGACGAGGCGTGATGTCGCTACGAAAACGCTCCGGATGCCGCTGTCTTTGACTCGAGCCGGCGGGTGCGAAATGTCCTCGAACGAGGGCCCGCATTGCGGGGCGACATGGTCGCAGAACACGACGTACTGGACGTACTGATCGCGGGCGCCGGTCCGACCGGCATGGTGCTGGCGCTCGAGCTGGCCATGCGCGGCATCCGGGTCCGGATCGTCGACCGCAGCCCGCGCGCCGGCTCGGCTTCGCGTGCGATGGTCGTGCATGCGCGAACGCTCGAGCTCTACCGCCGGCTCGGCCTTGCCGAAGAGATCATCGCGCACGGGATCAAGGTGGAGCGTTTCCACCTTCGCGAAGGACGGCGTGAAGCCGCATGCATTCCCGTCGGCGATTTCGGCCGCGGTCTGAGCCCGTACCCGTTCGTGCTCAGTCTTCCGCAGGACGAGCACGAGCAGATCCTCGAGCGCAAGCTCGCCGACGCGGGCGTACGCATCGAGTGGAATACGACGCTGGAGCGATTTTCCGACCTCTCCGATCGCGTGCGCGCGACCATCCGCACCGGGGACAATCGCGAAGAGGTAGTGGAAGCCGCGTGGCTGTGCGGTTGCGACGGCGCGCACAGCGCGGTGCGCGAAGGAATCGGCGTCGGATTCCCCGGCGGCACCTACGAGCAGACGTTCTACGTCACCGACGTCGAGGCCACCGGCGTCGCGACCGACGGCGACATGCACGTGAGCCTCGGTCCGAAAACCCTCTGCGTGGTCTTTCCGATCCGCACGACCGGCCGCTTCCGCCTGATCGGAATCGTGCCCGAAGAGCTGAGGTCGCGGCCGTCGGTGCGGCTGGCCGACATCGTGCCGTATGTCGAGAACCTGATCGGAATCCGCGTCGGCCGGGAGAAATGGTTTTCCACCTATCAGGTGCATCACCGCGTGGCGGATCATTTCCGCAAGGGCAGGGCGTTTCTTGCCGGCGATGCGGGCCACGTGCACAGCCCGGCCGGCGGCCAGGGCATGAACACGGGCATCGGCGACGCGATCAACCTTGCATGGAAGCTCGCCGACGTGGTGCGCGGGCGCGCCGGCGAGCGCATCCTCGAGACCTACGAGCCCGAGCGCATCGCGTTCGCGCGAACGCTGGTGGCAACCACCGACCGCGCGTTCACCGGAGCGGTCAACCGGCGGCTCGCCGGACGCTTCGTCCGGCAGGTCCTGTTTCCGTTCGTCGTACCGCGCCTGATTGCGATTCCGGCACTCCGCCTGCTGGCCTTCCGCACGCTGTCGCAGACGCGCATTCATTATCGCGACAGCCCGCTTTCCGAAGGCCGCGCCGGAACCGTTCGCGGCGGCGACCGCCTGCCGTGGGTCGAGAGCTCGGACAACTACGCACCGCTGGCTTCGCTCGACTGGCAGATTCATCTGTACGGCGCGGCGTCGCCGCAGCTCGTGGCAGATGCGAACCGGTGCGGCATCCGGATGCATGCGTTTGCGTGGAGCGCCGACGCCGAGCGTGCGGGCTTCGCGCAGGGCGCGCTCTACCTCGTGCGGCCGGACGGCCATGTGGCCGTCGCCGCGCCGGAGCAGGAGATCGGCGTGGTGCGCGCGTTTCTCGATCGCTTCGCGATTCGAAGCGCAGCGCAGTAAAGCGCCAGCGTCGACTGCCGCAGCGGCCGCAGCGCGCGTTACAGCCCAGAAAAAAGCGGGGCCGCATTGCTGCGACCCCGCTTCGTTCAGGCACTCAAGCCCGGCAATCGGTCACGGACACGAATCGATCGTGCACGTGTCGCTCTGGGCCAGCCGGCAGCCCTCCGTGCTCGAGGCCGGTCCCTGATCCGGACAGAACCCGATGTCCTCGTTGCACAGATCCTGGTCGTGACAGTTGTCCTCGAACGGCACGCAGGCCTGCGGCAGCCCGTTCAGCAGCGGGCACGCACCGAAGTCGGCTCCGCAGTTGATCGTCGGCTGGCTCGCGCACGTTCCGGTCGCGCATTGGCCGCTGATGATCGTTCCGCCGTTGTTGAAGCAGTCGAGGAGCGCGATGCACTCGCCTTCGCTGAGCGAGCCCGGCGCGGCCGTGCCTTCGCAGACATCGCTGCATTCGCTGAACTCCGGAATGATCGTGTCGCAGTCGGCGAGCTCACCGCTTACCGCGCAGTTCAGGGCCGCAGCCACGAGCTGGCGGAACAGTTGCCGCTGCTGGACGCCCTGCACGCGCACGCACAGTGCCTCGAGCACCGACGACAGGGTCGCGCCCGAAGTGGTCGACAGCGTCTCGCCGCAGACCTGGATCGGTCCGACTGCGTCGAGGAGCTCCTGCGTCACGTTGATTCCCGTGCCCTTCTTGCCCTCGGTCCCGCTGTGCGTCGCCCAGAAGCCCGGGCTCCGGCAGATCGCGCCGGTCGGCAGCGGTTCGCACTCGGAGAAGTCGCAGCGGTCTTCGACCTCGTCGCAGGTGTCGACGTTGCAGTCGACGTTGTCCGCGCAGACGCGCGGCGTGCCGGAGCAGGTTCCGTTCGTGCAGACGTCGTTCACCGTGCAGAACTGGCCGTCCTCGCACGGCGACGTGTTGTTCGGATGCGTGCACTGGCCGTCGGTGCAGATGTCGTCGGTGCACACATTGGTGTCCGCCGTGCACTGCGTTCCGTTCGGCTGTTTGCCGTCGGCCGGACATCCACCGGCGCTTCCGGTGCAGTTCTCCGCCACGTCACATTCGCCGGTCGATGCGCGGCACACGGTCGTCGAAGGACGGAATGCGTCGGTCGGGCAGCCGGCACTGTTGCCGGTGCAGTTCTCGGCCGTATCGCACACGCCGCTCGACGGGCGGCACTCGAGCGTCGACGGCTGGAACGCGTCGATCGGACAGGTCGCCGACGATCCCGTGCAGTTCTCGGGCGTGTCGCAGACGCCGCCCGATGCGCGGCACTCGGTCGTCGAAGGTACGAAGGAATCATCCGGGCAGCTGCCGGCCGATCCGGTGCAGAATTCCGCCGTATCGCAGACACCAGCGGATGGACGGCACGGAGTCGTCAGGAAGCTGTCGTCCGGACACGTGGCCGAGCTCCCGGTGCAGAGCTCGGCGCCGTCGCACACTCCGGTTCCGGGGCGGCACGTGACGGTGCTTGCCGTGAACTGGTCGGTGGGACACGTCTTGTCGACGCCGTTGCAGATATCGGCAACGTCACAGACGCCGGCCGATGCGCGGCACACGAACGCCGTGCCGCGCACGGAGTCGGCGGGACACGTCGCGCTCGTGCCCGAGCAGCTCTCGGGCGTGTCGCAGACACCGCCGGATGCGCGGCACTCCGTGGTCGACGCGACGAACGAATCGTTCGGACAGCTCGGGCTCGCGCCGTTGCAGACTTCCGCGATGTCGCAGACACCGGCCGTTGTCCGGCACGTCGTCGTACTGGTGAGCAGGGTGTCCGTCGGGCACGCCCCGCTCGAGCCGGTGCAGTTTTCGGCCACGTCGCAAACACCGCCGGACGCACGGCACACCGTGGTGGACGGCGTGAACGTATCGGCCGGGCATGCTCCGCTGGCACCGGTGCAGTTCTCTGCCGGATCGCAGACGCCGGTCGACGCGCGGCATACGACGGTGGTCGGCGACAGGTCGTCGGCCGGGCACGCTGCACTCGAACCGGTGCAGTTCTCAGCCAGGTCGCATACTCCGGTCGACGCGCGGCAGGTCGTCGTGGACGGCGACAGGCTGTCGCTCGGGCACGTCGCGCTCGAGCCGGTGCAGCGCTCGGCCGGATCACACACGCCCGTCGAAGCGCGGCAGATCGTCGTCGACGGCGTGAACGGGAACGTGCAGCCGAAGCCGTCGGCGTTCACGTTGCTCGGATCGCAGACGGCGTCGGTGCAGTCGCTGTTGTCGACGCAGTCGGCGTTGCTCGTGCACTGCGGAATCGGAAGCGTCGTCTCGACCGTCTCGCAGTTGCACTTCGACTTGGTGCCGGGGAGCGCATCGAGGCGCGTCGGACAGTCTGTCGCATCCGCATTCTGACGCCACGTCGAGCAGACGCTGATGTCGAAGAAGCCATCGCCGTTGGTATCGGCGCACTCGGCGGTGACATTGCTGACTGGAACTCCGATGGTCTGGCTGCTCGAGATGTCGCCGCAGACGTCTCCGTCCTGGGTTCCGCCGGCAAGAGCCGGGTCGATCACGGCCACGGTACAGTCGTTGTTGGTCGAGTTGAGGGCATCGGGGCCGAGGTAGAAACCGATGTCGTATCGCTGCGTCGCGTGCGATTCGACGTGAAGGATTCCATTGAACGTGAACGTGTCGCCGATGAACTGGCAGTCGTGGCTCGTGCCTGTGACCTCGACGAACGCGACCGCGATATCTTCGGCCGTGCAGTTGAGGTCGCCGCCGGCAGCTTCACCGAGGCACGCGTCTCCGACGGCGCGCGCCGACATCGGCGAGCTGACCAGCGCGAAGGTGGCCAGCGCAGCGAAGAAGCGCACAGACCGTGAAAACAGATTTTTTGGGATGTCTTCGTTCATAGCTCGTCTCATGTGATGTATCCCCCGTCGGCCCTTTCCATCTCGTAGTCCGACAGTCTGCGGTTTCGTTTTTCTCGTCTCGTGCCGCCGCTCCGGCGACGCGTTCGTTGCGATGCACCGTTTTGAAATCGGAACAATGAGCGGCTGACGTCATGCCGCAAGACCCACGAACGGGGACTCGTCAATTTGCTCTTTGTGTCTGCGGCAAGAGGCCGTGCAGCGGGAGTGCAGATTTTTTGCGGAGTTTGTGAACAGCGTCGTGCGTCGCCGGCGTTGACGACGCGCGACTTCTGTCACGCGATGGAGTTTCAATTTTTTCGAATGAGTGGCGGGCGGGAGAGGAAAATATCCGACTTGTCACATACATGCGGCATTTCGCACGGGGGATAGCGCCTCGTTTCGGGGATGGTCTGAGACACCCGGTCGATCACATCGAGACGCGTATGAAAAAAAGGCGGGGCCGCATCTGCGACCCCGCCTCTTGTCCGCACCTTGCGGTGCCGGCCCGTCAGGCTCCAGCCAGAGAACCTGACGCTACGGACACGACACGATCGTACACTGGTTGCTCTGTGCCTCCCTGCACGCGGCATCGCTCGTTGCCGGACTGCTGTCCGGACAGAAGCCGATGTCCTCGTTGCAGAGCTCCTGGTCATGACAGTTGTCTTCGAGCGGTACGCACGCCTGCGGCAGTCCGTTGAAGTCCGGACACGGACCGAAGTCGCCGCCGCAGTTGGTCTGCGGCTGGCTCGCGCAGGTGCCCAGTGAACACTGGTCGCCGATCATTTCGCCGCCGTTGTTGAAGCAGTCGAGAAGCGCGATGCATTCGCCCTCCGTCGGCGCGTTCTGATCCGCAGTGCCCTCGCAGACGTCACTGCACGCGTCGAATTCCGGAATGATCAGGTTGCAGAAGTTCGCGACACCGGTAACCGCGCAGTTGAGCGCCGCAGCGACCAGCTGACGATACAGCTGCAACGTCGAATCTCCCTGTACGCGCACGCACAGCGCCTCGAGAGCCGATGTGAGACCGAGCCCGTCGAGGAACGGCTTGCTGGTGTTGCTGGTGGTCGAGATCGTCTGGCCGCAGACCTGCAGCGGTCCGACGAGATCCAGCAGCTCCTGCGTGATGTTCGTGGCGCTGCCTTTCTTCGCTTCCGATCCCGCATGCGTGGCCCAGAATCCGGCGGTCCGGCAGATCTCGCCGTCCGGAATCGCGGGCTCGCACTCGGTGAAGTCGCATTTGTCTTCGGCCTCGTTGCACGTGTCGACGCTGCACTCTTTTCCATCGTCGCAGACGAGTGGAGTTCCCGCGCAGATGCCGCCGGAGCAGACGTCGTTGGTCGTGCAGAACGCGCCGTCGTCACATGGATCGTTGTTGTCCGGGTGCGTGCAGACGCCGCCCTCGCAGACATCGTCGGTGCAGACCTGCCCATCGTCCGGACATGGCGTCCCGTTGTCGGCCGGAGTGTCGGCAGGGCAGTCCGGCGAGCTGCCGGTGCACCGGTCGTCGGCGTCGCAGACCCCCGACGCAGCCCGGCAGATCGTCGTCGACGGAGCATTCGGGAACACGCAGCCGAACCCGTCGGCATTCGGGTTGCTGGGATCGCACACGTCGCTCGTGCAGATCTGCCCGTCGTCGCATTCGGCATCGCTCGCGCATTGCGGCACCGCAAGGGTCGTGTCGACCTGCTCGCAGTTGCACTTCGATTTCGTGCCGGGAAGCGCATGGGCTTCATCCGGGCAGTCGGTGCTGCTCGCCTGCTGGCGCCATGTGGAGCACGTGCTGACATCGAAGAATCCGTCCCCGTTGGTATCCGCACACACCGCAGTCACACCCGTGACGGGAACCAGGAATTCCATCGCGCTCGAGACGTCACCGCACACGTCGCCGTCCTGGGTACCGCCGATGGCGTTGGGATCGATGACCGTGACGGTGCAGCTCGAATCGGTCGACGTATAGGCGTTGGGGCCAAGGTAGAAGCCTACGTCGTACCGGTTCGTCGCATGCGAGACGACGTGCAGGAAGCCGTCGAACGTGAACGTGTCGCCGAAGCCGCTGCAGCCGTCCGGAACATTGGTGATCTCGATGTTCGCGATCGCGATGTCCTCGGCCGTGCAGTTTGCATCCTGGCCGTAGGCCTCTTTGAGGCAGTCTTCGGCGAAGGCCGGCTTGGCGGCGCCGAGCGCGGCGACTGCGACCAACGCGAGTGCGATTCGGAATAGTGCAGAAGTGCAGGAATTTGTCTTGTTGCGTGTCTTTCTCATATTACCCCCGCGTCGCCCGTTGCTGTGCGGACGACTCGATTGGTTTGCTGCGAACACCCGAAAGAGCGCCGGCATTCGTACCTCCCAGGCCGGCGCGTTGGTTTACATACACACGGGAACGTTGGCTGCGCTCAGGATGCTCGCAAGACCCACGGCCGAGGCTGGCTGCACCCGGCGGGAGGGTCGTCGAATCGATGCACACCGCGTCGTGTGTGCGGCATTTCGGCTTTTTTTGGCTGCGCCGTGAAAGGGTCTGCGCCGACGCGGGCGAGTTTTCGATTCCCCACATGACGTTCAAATTTCCCGCGGGCGAGGGATGACTTCTTTCAGGCCGCACACGCATTGCCGCAGATTCGAATGGGGGATGAGCCCGCGATGAAGTGGATGCGGGATTTGCGCCGCAACCTTGCCGCACGAACGGCGTTGATGCGCGAAAGCCTCTGTCGCCGATGAGCACGGTTTCACAGATCGCTGCGCACGAGCCGGCGACTCACTTCGGCCGCTTGCCTTGACTGCGGCCACATCCCCGGCGTATGAGGCCCGCTGTGACCAAAGGGCTGAGGAAACTGTGGAACAGGCGTATCGCGGCGTTTGCCGTTGCAGCGCTGGTTCTGCTTCCGACGGCTCTCAGCGGCCACCGTCACGAAAGCGGCGATCCAGCCGCGTCCGCCGGCTGCGCAGTCTGCGTCTCCACGCAGCATTCGCCGGCGACTGTCGCGGCTGCTCCGCAGCTCGCCTCCATCCTGCTTCCGCCCACGGTGATCGATGTTTCGGTTGCCCTGGCTCCCGCGCACGTCTTCCAGCGGCCGCTGTCCGGCCGCGCTCCTCCGCTCGCCACGACCACACCAGTCGCCTGATCCCGCATCGATGACGGAGCGCGCAACGCGCGCCACGCCGTTCGATGTGTACCGTTGTGGTTCGCCGCCCGAGGAGGATTTCTCGTGCAACATGCATCGAGTGTGCGTGGGTTGGCAGGCATCGTGCCTGGCTCCCATCGATGGAAATCGTGGAAGGCCGGAAGATTTCCGGCGCTGATCGCCGCAGCCGCATTGGGACTGCGACCGCAAGCCGCATGCGCCGACGCGGATGCCGACCTGCTCCGCGAGCTGCGCCAGCAGATGCGGCAGATGCAGCAGCAGATGAATCAGATCGAGCAGAAGATCGAGCAGGTCGAACGGCGAAAAGGCATTCGACCCGCCGTCGCGGCTTCGCCGGAGGCGTCTGCGCAAACGCCGGCGCCGGGCGCTTCACCGGCAGGCTCTGCGGTGAGCTCACCGGCGGCGACCGCCAGTGCACCGGCGGCGACCGGCACCGCTTCGACTGCCGGCGCTTCGGCCACGACTGCGGCGGCTTCGGCCGCGAGCGCTGCGCCACCATCGCAGTTGCCGCCGTGGCTTCACGGCCAGCCGCTCACCGTAGCGAGCGCGGGGTCGAGCTACATGAACATCAGCTTCGACACGATCGTCGACGCCGGCACGTCCACCGACAGCCACGTGCACCAGCTCCAGCTCGGCGACCACGACCCGGACCAGCGCGGCTTCTCGCTGCGCAACGCCGAGCTGGCCGTCGACGGCGCGGTCGATCCGTACTTCAAGGCGTTCGCCAACGTCGTCTTCAAGCTCGACGACGGCAACGAGACCGAAGTCGAGCTCGAGGAAGCCTACGGGCTGTCGACGTCGCTTCCGTGGAACCTGCAGGTCAAGGCCGGGCAGTACTTCGCCGAATTCGGCCGCCAGAATTCGGTGCACCCGCACGCGTGGGCGTTCGTCGACGAGCCGCTGATCATGGGTCGCGTGCTCGGCGGCGACGGGCTGCGCAACGTCGGCGCCCGCGTCTCGTGGCTCGCGCCGACGCCGTTCTACACCGAGCTCTTCCTGAGCATCTTCAACGGCGAAGGCGGCACCGCGTTCAGCTTCCGCGACTCGGAGAACACGTACGGTCGCAGGCCCGTCGATCGCAGCATCCATGCGTTCTCGGACCTGCTGTTCGTGCCGCGCATCGCCACGTCGTTCGACCTGACCGACACGCAGACGCTGGTCTTCGGCGCATCGGGCGCATTCGGACCGAACGACAGCGGCCACCACACCGACACCGAAATCTACGGCACCGACCTGTACTGGAAATGGCGTCCGGTGCGCGCGCAGCAGGGTTTTCCGTTCGTCTCGTCGCAGACCGAGCTGATGCTGCGCCGCTACGAAGCCGCCGAAGACCTGTCCGCCGCGCTTCCGCACCAGATGCTCGAGGACTACGGCGGATACTCGCAGCTGCTGTGGGGATTCCGCATGAACTGGGTCGCGGGGCTGCGCGGCGAATACGTGACGGCCAACAACCGCAGCTTCGACGTCGACGAGCGCGGCCATCGCACGAGGATCTCGCCGAACATCACGTGGTATCCGACCGAGTTCTCCAAGCTGCGCCTCCAGTACAACTACGACCACGGCCAGGCCTTCGGCGACGAGCACTCGGTCTGGCTGCAGGCCGAATTCACACTCGGCGCGCACGGCGCGCACAAATTCTAGGAGCCCTGAGCATGAAACTTTCCAATTCGATTCGAACGCGATGCCGCATTGCGGGCGTCGTACTGGCAGCGCTTGCGATGCTGGCCTGCGGCCGCGATGCGCAGGCGAAGCTGAACGTGGTGGCGACGCTTCCCGACCTCGCCGCGATCGCGCAGGCGATCGCCGGCGACAAGGCCGACGTCAAGTGCATCGGCAAGCCGAACGAAGACCCGCACTACATCCAGGCCAAGCCGAGCTTCATCGTCACGCTGAACAACGCCGACGTGCTGATCCAGAACGGCCTCGACCTGGAAATCGGATGGCTGCCGGCGCTCGTCGACCAGACCCGCAACGCGAAGATCCGCGCCGGCGCGCCGGGTCTGGTGACCGCGGCCGAAGGCGTGCCGCTGCTGGAGATCCCGACCGCGCCGGTCACGCGCGCCGAGGGCGACGTGCATCCGGGCGGGAATCCGCATTTCTCGATCGATCCGGAGAACGCGAAGATCATGGCGAAGAACATCGCCGGCGGTCTTGCGCGCGTGGATCCCGCCGACTCTGCGGTCTTCCAGGCGAACCTGGAGACGCTGCTCGCGCGCATCCAGGATTCCGAGACCGCGTGCCTGCAGGCGATGGAGCCGTATCGCGGCACCAAGGTCGTCACGTACCACAAGAGCCTCACGTACTTCTGCCAGCGCTTCGGCCTGACCGAAGTCGGAACGATCGAGCCGAAGCCGGGAATTCCGCCGTCGCCGTCGCACATCACCGATCTGATCGAGCTGATGAAGCGTGAGAACGTGAAGCTGATCCTGATGGAGCCGTGGCACGAGCGCCGCACGCCGGACCTCGTCGCGCAGCAGACCGGCGCAAAAGTCGTCGAGTTCGCCGCGCAGGTCGGCGGCAGCGCCGACATCCCCGACTATCCCGCGCTTTGCCGGAGCATCACGACCCAGCTCGTCGATGCGCTGAAGAAATAGGAGCGAGGATCCTGTTGAACACCCTCATCGAATTTCGTGACGTCACGCTCGGCTACCGCCGGCACGTCGTGCTGTCCGGGCTCAGCTTTGCGATCGACGAAGGCGAGTTCTTCGGAATCGTCGGCGCCAACGGCTCGGGCAAGACCACGATCCTGCGCGCGATGCTCGGAATCATCTCTCCGACGGCAGGCCGCATCGAGTTCGCCGGACGCCAAGAGCGGATGCGCTTCGGGTACGTGCCGCAGAAGGCCCACATCGACGAGCTGTTCCCGTTCACGGCGCGCGAGATCGTACTGATGGGCCGCTACGGCCTGCTGCCTCCCGGCCGCCGTCCGACCGACGAGGACCGGCGCATTGCCGAGCAGCAACTCGAGCACGTCGGCATCGGCGCGCTTGCCGGCAAGCGGTTTCGCGACATGTCGGGAGGCCAGAAGCAGCGCACGCTGTTCGCGCGCGCGCTGGCTGCCGAGGCGAAGGTGCTGCTGATGGACGAGCCGACCGAAGGCATGGACCTCGAAGGCCAGCACGCGATTCTGGAGCTGATCGGTCGCCTCCGCGCCGAAAGCGGCGTCAGCGTCGTGTACGTCACGCATCGCCTCAACGAGCTCGCAGACTCCGCGGAGCGTCTGCTGCTGCTTCACGACGGACAGGTGCAGGTCGGTCCGACCGAGGAGCTGCTGACGCCACAGGTGCTGTACCAGATGTACGGCGTTCACGCGGCGGTCGAGATGGTGGCCGGCAAGCGGGTGATCGTTCTATGAGCAAGCTCGTCGAGATGTTCCAGCAGGATTTCATGATCAACGTGCTTGCCGGCACGATGATCGTAGCCGCCATCTGCTCGTACCTCGGGGTGTTCATCGTGCTGCGGCGTGCGGTGTTCGTGGGAGCGGCGCTCGCGCAGGTCAGCTCGCTCGGCGTCGCGCTGGCGCTGTTCCTGACCGGGATCCTCGAGAGCTGGCACGGCATGCATGCCGAGCTGCCGCCGCAGCCGATCGCGCTCGCGCTGACGGTGGTTGCGGCGGTGGCGATGGCAGCGCAGCGGCGCGAAGGGCACCTTCCGCGCGAGACGCTGATCGGCGTCTCTTATGCGGCCGCGTCGGGCCTTGCGATCCTCGTGGTCGCGGTCAGCACCCACGCAGAGTCCGAAGTGCTCAACCTGATGTTCGGCAACGTGCTCGCGATCGACAGCGGCGAGGTCTTCCTGCTCGCGATGCTCGGGCTGTCGGTCGCGATCGTGCACGCGGTATTCTTCAAGGAGTTCGTGTTCGTATCGTTCGATCCCGACATGGCGACAGCTCTCGGGGTCAACGCGCGGCTGTGGAACGTCGTGCTGTTCCTGACGATCGGCGTCACCATCTCGCTCGCGATCCGTGCCGCCGGCGCGCTCGTCGTGTTCGATTTCCTCGTGCTGCCGGCGGCCACCGCGCTGGTTCTCGGCCGCAGCATCCGGTTCGCATTCGCCACGGCGATCGTGGTCGGGGTCGCGAGCAGCGTGGCCGGCATCTCGATCTCGTACGTTGCCGATCTGCCGAGCGGGCCGACGATCGTCGCGGTCAGCACTGCTGTGCTGCTTACGGTGATGGCGGGTCGCAAGCTCGCGACCTGAGAAGTCCGTTCAGGCCGGCCGCTGCCAGCACGACCGTCGCCAGATCGGACGGCGTATGCATGCGCGGCTCTCCGAAAAAGGTACTGACGACGAGAAACGCGACGAACACCGATCCGAGCAGCGGCAGAAGAAAACCGTTCGAGCGATAGAGGCATACCGTTCCGGCCAGCGCGAAGGGAATCAGCAGCAGGTACGAAGTGACCCACGCCCAGATCGGAGACAGCCCCATCCCCATCCAGCTCGCCGTCAGCTGGACAGTCTGCGTCGGACGATACACGCCGACGGTGCGACCGAGCCGGGCCGCGATCACGAGGGGAAGGCGATCGAGATGGGCGGACATGTTGTGCAGGGCGGCGCGGATACAGATGGGGCTTTGCTCGGATCGGTCGAGTCCTTTCGCTTCGCCCCATCCGCATCCGTCGAACGCCATGCCGTTGTAGAAGTATCCAAGGAACTCGCCGCCATAGGTCCATGGCGGGCAGTTGCCGGCGAGCAGCGCAGGGCCGGAATTGGTCGAAAGAATGACCGGCTGGGCGAAGCGCCTGCTGTTGTAGATGGTCCACGGTGAGATCACCGTAACGAAAGCGAGTACGGCGCCGACGAGCCATGAAATCCTCTGGCTCGGCGCGAGCCCCGGGACGCGAAAGAGCACGGGCGCGACGACGATGGCGAGAAGCGCGGACTGCTCGGAGCGAACCAGCGCCAGCAACCCGCAGACTGCACCAACGCCTAAGCAGCGATGGAGGGTTGGATCATCGCGAAGGTTGGCGACGAGAAGCATGAAGATGCCGATCAGCACAAGACCGAGAGGCTCCGACAGCACGTTGGCCTCGACGACCCAGAACCCCGGGTACAGAGCGGCAGCGAACGCGGCGAGTATGCCGGACCTGTTGCCCGCGTAGCGACGTCCGACCGCCCCGGCCACGGCGATGAGCGCCAGTCCGACGACGACGGTCGTCAGCTGGTGTGCACGAAGGCTACGGCCGCCGAGCGCCGAGACGAGACCCAGCAGCGTCACCCAGGCGGGAGGATGGTGCGCGATCGGCTGGCCGACGTCGCCCCAGCCCGATGTGTAGCCAAGACCATCCGCGAGACGCAGCGCCTCGACGCTGTAGGAGAACCCATCGCCGCCGACAAAAGGTCGCCCGTCGGTGAATACGCAAGTCAGGCGGACCGCCGCGCCAAGCGCAACGGCTGCCAGGACTCCAACGCGAAAACGCGCATCGGGGCGCTGGTCATTCTCAGTGCTGCGAAGGCACATTGGATGCCACCAGCCACCACAACATGGCGGCAATGCTACGGCGAGCAGACGGCGGCTGTGGCGCGGACGCCGTTGCCGCAGGGACTTACTTTGCGAGCCCTTTCACTTTCTCGGTCATCTCCGGCACGGCCTGGAACAGGTCGGCGACGAGCCCGTAGTCGGCAACCTGGAAGATCGGCGCTTCGGCGTCCTTGTTGATCGCGACGATGACCTTCGAGTCCTTCATGCCGGCCAGATGCTGGATCGCACCCGAGATGCCGACGGCGACGTACAAGGTCGGCGCGACGACTTTTCCGGTCTGTCCGACCTGGAGGTCGTTCGGTACGTAGCCGGCGTCGACGGCGGCGCGGCTTGCGCCCATCGCGGCGCCGAGCGCATCGCACAGCGGCGCGAGCACGGTCGTGAAGTTCTCACCGTTCTTGAGGCCGCGCCCCCCGGAGACGACGCGCGTGGCTTCGGTGAGCACCGGGCGGTCGGACTTGGTCTCTTCGATGCTGACGAACTTCGCGGGCTTGGCCGGAGCCGGCGGCGTGATCGAAAGCGCTTCGACCGCAGCGCCGGATCCCGTTGCGGCCTCGAATGCCGTCGTGCGTACAGAGATCACTTTCTTGTCGGCGACGAGCTCGACGGTCGCGAGGACGTTGCCCGCGTTCATCGGGCGCACCATCGTTCCGTCGGCGTTGATCTCGGTGACGTCGCTCGCGATCGCCGCGTCCATCGCAGCGGCAAGTCTCGGCGCGATGTCGCGGCCCTTGCTGGTGGCAGCAAAAACGACGGTGTCGGCGCCGACCGCTTCGGCGACAGCCTTCAGCGTCAGCGCGGTCACGTCGGCGAGCGCATGCTCGACGGCGGGATTGTCGACCGTGACGACCTTGTCCGCCCCGAGATTCGCGGCCTGCGCCGCGACTTCGCCGATGCCCGAACCGAGCACTGCGAGGATGGCCTGTCCGCCGCCCATCGACGCAAGCTTCTTTGCTGCGGTTACGGCGACCGCCGTCGCCTTGGGCAGCTTTCCGTGGGCGTGCTCTGCGTAAACAAGAACGTTGCTCACTTCTGTCTCCTGTCGTGCGCCCGCAGGATATCGCGTGGCGCCGGAAATCGTGGATCCGTCAGAATCGTCGCCGACTCAGCCGTCAAACCTTCGCTCGACTCAGCCGTCAGAGAACCTTCGCTTCGCTCTGGAGGACGCGCAGAAGCTCATCCACCGAATCGACCTTGCGGCCGGCCGAGCGCGCAGGCGGCGGCGTGACCTTCCTGATGCGAAGACGCGGCGTCAGATCCACGCCGAGGCTGGCGGCATCGATCTCTTCGAGCGGCTTCTTGCGGGCCTTCATGATGCCCGGCAGCGATGCATAGCGCGGCTCGTTCAGGCGAAGGTCGTTGGTGATGATGGCCGGCAGCGGAACCTCGACGGTTTCCATGCCGCCGTCGACTTCGCGCATCAGCGTTGCCGACGTCTTGTCGGCCGAGAGCGTCAGCTTCGAGATGAACGTGGCCTGCGGCCAGCCCAGCAGCTGCGCGAGCATCTGGCCGACTTCGTTCGAGTCGTCGTCGGTCGCCTGCTTGCCCATCAGCACGAACGCGGGCTGCTCTTTCTCGATCACCTTGACGAGAATTCGCGCGACCACCGTCGGATCCGGACGCTCGGCCTTGACGAGGATCGCGCGGTCGGCGCCCATAGCGAGCGTGGTCCGCAGCTGTTCCTGGGCCTCCGACGGCCCGACGGTCACGACGATGACCTCGACGCCGCCCTGGGCCTCCTTGATGCGCAGAGCCTCCTCGACGGCGATTTCGTCGAAGGGGTTCACGACCCATTTCAGACCAGACTCGACGATTCCGGTGCCCTCGGGGTTCACCTTGATCGTCGATTCGTTATCCGGCACGCGCTTGGCGGTGACCAGAATCTTCACGCTGAGTAGCCTCCTCGGATAGTTGAAAGGCGCCGTCCCCGGGCGCTGTTTCCGCGCAGTGGAACCCGCGGCGGGTACCATGCGAAGGCTTGTGACGCAACTGTCAGTTGGGCCTGTTGCCTCGCGAACGCGGGCACGCAAAGAAGCACCCATGGGCACGATCGGCACCAGTGGAAAGATCCTCCTGTTCGGCCAGGCACAGTTCGGCCAGAAGGTTTTCGAGGAGCTCGTTCGCCGCGGCCACGAGGTCGTTGCGGTCTGTCCGCCGCCGGACGCCGCCGGCAAACCGGACGATCCGCTCAAGGCCGCGGCCGTCGCCGCGGGCGTGCGCGTCGTGCAACGCAGGAGCTATCGCGGCGCGGATGCGGCCGCAGAGACCGGTGCCGCGTCGGCCGATCTTGCCGTGCTCGCGTACGTCACGCAGATCATTCCGTCGGCGGTGCTCGATGCCCCGCGATTCGGCTCGATCTGTTTTCATCCGTCGCTGCTTCCGGCGTATCGCGGAGGATCGGCGATCAACTGGCAGATCATCGACGGATGCACGAAGAGCGGCGTGACGCTTTTTCGTCCCGACGACGGCATCGACGAAGGACCGATCCTTCTTCAGAAAGAGCTCGAGATCGGATGCGACGATACTGCGGGCTCGTTCTACTACGGCAAGGTTTTCGACGCGGGCGTGACGGCGACCGTCGAATGCGCCGAGCTCGTGCTTGCGGGAAAGGCGAACGGCAAAGCACAGGACGAATCGCTCGCGACGTACGAGCCGCTGTGCCGCAGCGAGCATGCCCACGTCGACTGGGCGCGCTCGGTGCGGCAGGTGCACAACCTGATCCGCGGATGCGATCCGTCGCCGGGAGCCCACAGCGAGATCGGCGAACGCTCGGTGCGCCTGTACGGATCGAAGATCGCGTCGTCACGCGACCGCTCGGCTCCCGGAACTGTGCTCGCCGTCACCAGCTCCGGTGTCGAGATCGCAGCTGCCGGGGGAAGCGTCCTCATCGCGAAGCTCGGTGTGGACGGCAAGAAGATCGCGGCGATCGAGGCCGCGTCGGCGCTCGGTCTCGCGCCGGGCTCGAGATTCGGCGTAGACCGGCCATGAAGAAATCGGGGACAGACACCGATTTCCCGAAATCGGTGTCTGTCCCCGATTTTTCGCTCCATTTCGACGTCGAGCCTGATCGCGAATCGGTGCGCCGGGGTCTCGCTGCGCACGTCCGCACCATCCTGAACATCTTCAAAAACGCCGGCGACTTTTTGCCGCTTCGGCGATTAATCGCTCCCCAATGGAGGGCTTCCGTGGCAAGGTAGATCGTCAGGTTCTGCGTGCGTCCGATCACGTTCTGGGGGAATCCAATATGGTCCGTTCTCGTGTGGTTTCAGGAGCCATCCTTGCGCTGATGGCGGTCTCGGGCACTTCGCTTGCCGATCAGCAGACTTCCGGTCAGCAGAAATGTCTTAACAAGGTTTCAGGCGGCGGCCGCAAAGTGACGAGCAGCACGATTCGCAACTCGTCCGACTGCATGAAGAAAGGCTCCGCGGGTTCCCTGCCTCCGGGAACCACCGCCCAGGATTGTCTGTTCGCCGATCTCAAGGGGCGCATCGCGAAGGCCCGCCTCAAGGTCGATTCGGCGGGGCAGAGCTACTGCATCTCGCCGGTGCCGCCCGATTTCGGATACACCGACTCGACTCTGGTCGGCGATGCGCACGAAGACGAAGCCGTCGCGCTGGTTCCGGATTGTTTCGGCAGTGATCTCGACGCCGCGCTCGCCGGGCCGCTTGCTGCCGATCCCAGTGCGAAGTGCTCCGCGGGTACGCTCAGCGCCACATCGCGGATCTCCGATGCGATGCTCAAGCAGTATCTCGGCTGCATGAAAACCGGCCTGAAGGACGGTTCGATCACCGATGCCGCCGGCCTGACTCTATGCCTCGACGCAATCACCGCCGATCCGAAAGGGACGGTCGCCAAGGCCGTTTCCAAGGCGCAGGGCAAGATCGAGTCGCTCTGCCCTGCAGCTCCGGGACCGTTCTTCCCCGAGCTCGACGGTGCGGGCGAGCTCTGCGACCGCTACGGCCTTGCGCTCCCGCTCAACGCTTCCACGCTGACGACCTGTCTCAGCAACCGCATGCGCTGCCGGATCTGCCGGACGGTGAACGCCGCGCAGGATCTCTCGCGTAACTGCGATCTGTTCGACGACGGAAGCATCGATGGAACCTGCCCGCAGTGTCCGAACGGCGTCGTCGATTCGGGCGAGCAGTGCGACGACGGCAACGCGAGCAACAACGACCTGTGCGTCGGCAACTGCGTCGATGCGACCTGCGGCGACGGCTTCGTCCGTACGGGAGCGGAAGAATGCGACAACGGCGACGCGAACAGCGACACCACTCCGAACGCATGCCGAGAAGACTGCACGCTGCCGTTCTGCGGCGACGGCGTCATCGACAATGCGAATGGTGAAAGCTGCGACGAAGGCGGCGTCAATACGCCGACGTGCGATGCCGACTGCACGCTGCCGACCTGCCATGACGGCACGCTCAACCTTCTCGCCGGCGAGCAGTGCGACGACGGCAACACCGTCAACACCGACGCGTGCGTCGGCAACTGCCAGACCGCGACCTGCGGCGACGGATACGTTCGATCCGGCCTCGAAAACTGCGACGGCGGCGACTGCTGCACGCTGCTGTGCACGTACGCGCTCCCGGGTACGTCGTGCACCGGTACGGCAACGACGTGCGTCGCGCCGCAGTGCAACGCTTCCGGCGCGTGCCTGAACCTGCCGACCAACGAAGGCGGCACGTGCGACGACGGGACGATCTGCACTCCCACGTCCACTTGCCAGAGCGGCTCCTGCGTCGGCATCTATGGCGGCGTCGGGGCGGCCTGCGACTGGGCCGTCGTCGGCGCGACCGGCGGCAACACCGAGCTCATCAGCCTGAACGCCATGCAGTCGCTCGGCGGCGGCGACTGGTGCGGCAACACCGGAAACTTCGTCGTGAGCTCGTCGTTCAGCGGTGACATCGTCGCGACCGACGACGACTCGGGCGTGGCCATGGTCTTTGCCGACCTCATCACCGTCAACGGCGGCGACATCGTCACGAACAACTTCCGCGTGAACTCGACCTTGGTCGGCAGCGTGAGCCTGCCCGGCGTTCCGGGCATATCGACGATCGCGCCGGGACAGCACGTGCTGAAGAACCCGAACCCGACGTTCTACGACACGACCGGCACCGATCCGCGCGTCGCCAGGTGCCAGACCGCGCAGGCGAGCATCCCCACGACCAAGGCGAACCTCGACGGCCTCGCGGGCGGGATCAACCTTGGCACGCTTCTGAAGGATCTGGACATCAACGGGACGACGCGCAACGTGACGGCGGCGGTCGCCGGCGCAGTCAACGTCTACGACACGCAGTTCCTCAACGGCACCGGCGCCAACGTGACGATCACGCTGGATGGCGGCGGAAACGCGAACACGGTCATGGTCTTCCGCATCTCGGACCGCATGAACACCGGATCGAACTGGATCTTCAACCTGACGAACGGGCTGACGGCGAACCACCTGCTGTTCTACGTGGCCAAGACGAGCGGCATCGAGAACTGCGCCCTCGGCCTCAGCAACACCGGGGGCGGTACGATCTTCTGTCCGCGCCAGCAGGTGCACGTGAACTCGGGCACGATCTGGTCGGGCGCCGCCTACGGCGGCGACAGCGGATCGAAGGGCCAGATCAGCATCGGAGCTTCCGCCCAGCTCACCTACGTCCCGTTCACGGCGGCGCTGCCCTGACAGAGAAAATGGGGACAGGTACATTTAATTTTTGCGCGCAAATTCGCGCTGGGCGAATTTGCAGCAGTTTTTTAAATGTACCTGTCCCCTTTATTTTTGTGCCGATAATTCGAAGCCTTCGTAGCCGTTTGCGGCGATCGCGTCGGCCTTTTCGACGTATTCGGGAAATCCCAGGTACGGCATGAACACGCGCGGTTTGCCGGGGATGTTCGCGCCGATGTACCACGAGTTGCACGTCGGATAGAGCGTCGCATCGGCGATCTCGTTGACGTGCAGGGCCCACGCGTTCTCCGCGTCGCGGTTCGGCTCGATGCTGCTTTTGCCGCTGCTTCGCAGGTACGCGATGCAAGCGGAGATCCAGTTCACGTGCTGCTCGATCGACGGCACCATGTTGGAAAGCACCGACGGGCTTCCCGGGCCGGTGATGAAGAACAGGTTTGGAAATCCCGCCGTCGCAAGGCCCAGATACGTGCGCGGCCCTTCCGACCATTTCTGCCGCAGCGCGAGGCCGTCCCGTCCGCGGATGTCGACGGCGAGCAGCGCACCGGTCATCGCATCGAACCCGGTCGCGAAAACGATCGCATCCACTTCATACTCGACGCCGCCCGCGGTGAGGCCTCCGGGCGTCAGCGCTTCGATCGGCCGCGACGTGACGTCGATGAGCGTCACGTTCGGCCGGTTGAACGTCTCGTAGTAGTGCGTGTCGCTGCACAGGCGCTTGCAGCCGAGCACGGTACGCGGCGTCAGCAGATCGGCGACTTCGCGGTCGCGTACGATCTCACGGATCTTCGCACGCACGAAGTCGGCGGCGGTGTCGTTGGCTTCGCGGCTCGTGATCAGGTCGCTGAACGCGCCGAGGAACGGAAGCCCTCCGCTCTCCCAGCGGCGCTCGTATTCGGCCAGTCGTTCCTGCTCGCTGACGTCGAGCGCCGCGACCTCTTCGCTTCGCGTGTTGAAGCCGAACGGCATTCCGGCCGCGCGGCTGCGCAGCTCGGCATAGTCCTTCTTGATGCGGGCAACCTCGGCGGGATCGAGCGGATGGTTGCGCGCCGGGATCGAGAAATTCGGCGTGCGCTGGAACACGTACAGGTGCTCCGCCTCTTCGGCGATGAGCGGGATCGCCTGCACCGCCGAGCTGCCGGTGCCGATCACCGCGACGCGCTTTCCCGAAAAATCGACGCCTTCGTGCGGCCAGCGGCCGGTGTGAAACGTCTGTCCGCGAAACGTGTCCTGGCCGGGAAATTTCGGCAGGTTGGTCGACGACAGGCACCCGGTCGCCATGATGAAGTAGCGGGCCGACCACTGTCCGCCGTCGCTGGTGCGCACCGTCCAGCGCGCCGACTCTTCGTCGTACACCGCGCTCTCGACGCGCGTCTCGAGCTGGATGTCGCCGCGCAGATCGAAGCGGTCGGCGACGTGGTTCAGATAGCGAAGGATCTCGGGCTGCGACGAGTACCGCTCGGTCCACTGCCAGTCCTGCTGCAGCTCGTCCGAGAACTGGTACGAGTACTCCATGCTCTCGACGTCGCAGCGCGCGCCCGGATAGCGGTTCCAGAACCACGTTCCGCCGACGCCGCTTCCTGCTTCGAAGGCGCGTACGGTGAGCCCGAGCGAGCGCAGGCGGTGCAGCATGTACAGGCCGGCGAACCCGGCGCCGACGACGATCGCATCGAGATCGCGGGTAGTCGCAGTGGTCATCGTCTCTTGCGTCCTCATGTCTTGCGCCAGTGCGGCGGGTAGCTTTTCTCGAACGAGTCGCGTGCGCGCATGCGCTCCTGCCATGCGGCGAGCCACGGAGTCTCGGCGACCTCGAGCTTTACGCCCGCGCGTCCGGCGATCTCAACGAACGGGGTCCATGTCGTATCGGCACGGGACAGCGAGCCGCCCATCAGGAAATCGCCGCCGCGCCCGGCAGCCCGTGCTTCGAGCCGTGCGAGCTCGGCGCGCACGTCGCTGCGCCGGTCGGCCATCGTCTTCGGGTCGCGCTTGTCTTCCGGCGTGAAGAACGCGATCTGCGCGAGGCCGCGGAACGCGTCGTTCATGTAGACGGTGCACTCGAGCTCCTCGATCCGCGTCTGCGCGCGGGCAGCCGGATCGGACGGAAGCAGCGGCCGATCCGGATACTTTTCCTCGAGATATTCGACGATCGCCTGCGACTCGTAGAGGGCCGCGTTGCCGTCTTCGAGCACCGGGACCTTGCCGTGCGGATTGATCGCGAGGTACTCGGGTTTTTTGAGATCGCCTGCGCTGAAGCTGTGCAGCTTCGCCTCGTACGCGAGACCTTTCTCTTCGAGCGCGAGCTGTACCCGCCATGCCCACGGAGATCCGGATGCAAAGTGAAACCGAATCATGCGTTACCTCCGGCTGCCAGGATTCCGCGCAGTTCGTAGCACGGGGCCTGCGGTGACCAAATCGGCGATTCGGCAAGCGACGACGGTACGATCGAGCTCGTCAGGCGGCGCAGCGCACCGGCGTGGCACCGAGAACGGCGGTCAGCACCGATGGATCGAGCGAGACGAGATGTCCGCGACGTCCGCCGTTGATGAAGATGCGCGGCAATTCGAGGATGCTCGACTCGACGAACACGGGCATCGTCCTGCGGGTCGCGAAGGGCGACGTGCCGCCGACGAGATAACCGCTGTGGCGCTCGGCCACGTCGGGCCGGCAGACCTCGACGGACTTCACACCAATGGCACGAGCGAGGTTCTTCGTGCTGACTTCGCGATCGCCGTGCATCAGCACGACGAGCGGGCTGCCGGTCTCGTCCTGCATCACGAGCGTCTTGACGACTTCATGCTCCGGCACGGCGAGCTGCCGCGACGACTCGGCCGTGCCGCCGCGATCGACGTAATCGTAGCCGTGTTCGGTGAATTCGACGCTGCGCGCACGCAGCCATGTGGTCGCGGGGGTCTGGCCGAGGTGCCGGTCTTTCTTCTGCTTTGCCATGGCGCGGCGGCAGATTGTGCCGGGCGCAGTGACGAGTCGCCAATTGGCTCTAACTCATGCACCTCCGCGCACGGCTCGAACCACTCGACGCCAAAACGGTTTGTACAGCTGCACATTATCCCCGGTTGAAAAATCTATCCCCACGCCCATGAACGGCTCGACTCGAGAAGATGTCGATGTCCAGAGGGGATCGCCAGACCAGCAATCGCACGTTACGGACGTGCATCCCGGAGTACACGCCGACGCGAACGCCGAGAACACCATGGGAGCGGGCCCAGCCAGCGACACAAGAGACCTCAGCTCGAAATAGTTGGGCACGCGCCAGTCGCTGAAGCCCGCGAAGTTCGCCGCGTTCAGATTCGCGACTTTCACGGTGACCGCTTCCTCGATGCTGTAGAGATCCCTGTAGTCGTGAAGGCTGTCGTCGAACGAAAGCTTCTCCCACGTCAGCCTGGTCGCCGCGTCCGTGATGGTTCCGTCGCTGTTGTCGACGAAGGCATGCGACACTCCCTTCCGGAATTCTCCGTCTTGCCCCGTGCCCCCGCACGCGATTGCAGAGCCATCCGGCGCATAGCATTTCGACTGTCCGGTCTGCAGCGTCGCTTTCAGGCTATTGCTGCAATCGGTCAAGCACCGAGGCAGCTCATCGCGGCAATCAGCGTACTCGGCGTCACAGGCGACGGCGTCCACAGGAAGAACTCCGCCGGCCAACGCAGCATCTGCGGCCGACAGACAGGAACCCACGAAGTCGCGAATCTCGTCCTTGGCGACGCTCGGACACGGTGTTCCCGACGCTGCTGCCTTGCTATCGACACTCTCCCAGGACACGTCGAACTTGCCGACGCAGACAAGAATCGACTCATCGCGCTTTTCCGCGTCGAGGGAGCCGCCCCTGACGAACTTGTCTTCCGCCTTCTGCAAACAGGCGGCTAACTTGCCGACCAGTGTGTGCCGGGCCATTTCACAGTCCCGTTCAGCCATAGTCTCGGCCGTTCTCGCCTCGGAACTGAGCGCCAGCAGGAACAGAGCCGTCGGAATCACTACCTTCATCGTGCTCTCTCCAGAGTAGTGTACACCACCAACATCCCGTCGTTGTCGGCTACGAGCCACTGCGAACCGCTCGCACTTGCATCGAGCTGTTCTTGTCTGACGGAAAGAAAGCTCCGCTGGGAACGAACATCGCGAGCGCGCTTGTCGTGTCTTTCCAGTCGGTGGTCGATGACCAGTTTGCTGCTCGGGAGATCAGGCAACTGCAGGTCAGCACCGAGCAGTCCGGCGTACAGGGCGACCGAAACACAGCGTACGGTCCAGGCCCATACGTCGGGTCGCTGGAGGGTGAGAAATCGTCTGGGGTGTATTCCATCTGCGACTCGAGCTCGAACGCGTTGGGCATGCGCCAGTCGCCGTGGCCGGCGAAGTTCATCGCATTCAGGCCGGCGATCTTGACGTCAAAGGCATCCGACCACGAATACACATTCTCCTGGTCGTGGATGCTGCCGTCCGAGGAAAATTTCTCCCACATCAGACCCGTCGCATTGTCGGAAATGGTCCCATCGCCGTTATCCACGAAGCTGCGCGCGGCGCCTTTTTGCAGTTCCCCGTCCTGTCCGGTGCCGGAACAGGGAATCGTGATCCCCATCGTATCGAGACAGATCGACTGTCCGGTTTGAAGCGGCGGTCTCGGGCCGGGCTCGCAAGCGGACAGGCAAGTCGCCAGCGAACTGTTGCAGTCGCTGAATCCGGCATTGCAGGTCGCAACATCGGGCGGCAACGCGTCCCCGTGCAGTGCCGCGTCTACCGCACCCATGCAGACGCCAACGAAGTCCTTGATCTCCCATCTGGCGGCGGTCGGGCAGGAGTCACCGTCGGCCGCAGCGCGGGTTTCGTCGTCGAGCCACGACGAAGAGTACCGGCGTACACATTGGAATTCGTCGTCGTCGAGTCGGTTGGTGTCCGTCGAGCCGCCGCGAACGAAGTTCCTTTGAGCCTTCTCGAAGCAGGCCGCCAATCGACCAACGAGCTTGTGCCGCGCGGCTTCACAGTCCTGTGACGGCGTTAACTCACCGGCCGTCGCCGGGCAGCTCAGAGCCAGGACAAAGAGGCAGACTGGGATCGTTTTTCTCATCGCCCTCTCGCTGGATATTGCATCCGGCCATTCGCAAACGCGCCGGGCGTGTTTTCCGCTACATCTGCGAATGACCGATCATGAGTAGCACTTCCTTTCGAGAATCGGCAAGCCCAGCTAGTTAAAACGGAGGAGCCTGCGCTGGGCCAGATTCTGTTGTCGGGTTTGTCAGCCGAATGTCCGGGCTGTAGTTCGGGATTCGGACGCGGCTAAGTCGTCGGAGGCAGAGGCGCCAGTTGATGGAACGGCCGCTTCTCGGCGCAGCAGCCCCTCCCGCTTTATCCTGTCATACGCTTCAGCGTAGTTGGCTCCCCTTCACGGACTGAAACTGGACCTTAGTCTCCTCGCGTCTGGAGAGTAGAAACGATGGTGCCGGCCGCCGGCCTGCTGCGGCGGCCATTCGGCTGATGTCGTTGAAGTCGGCCGGCGAAAGGAGAACGCCATGCTCAAGCTCTACTACGCGCCTCGGACCCGCTCGGTTCGCATCCGCTGGCTGCTCGAGGAGCTTGGCATTCCTCATGAGCTAGAGCGCGTGGAGTTCCGTCCGCAGCCGACGGCCTTCGCGCAGACGACTCCGCTCGGCAAGTTCCCGGTGCTCGACGACGGCGGCGTGGTATTCGGCGAATCGGGCGCAATCCTCGAATACATCCTCGAGCGATACGGCGACGGGCGGCTCGCGCCGCCGATCGGTTCGCCCGAACGCGGACCATTCCTGCAGTGGGTACATTTCGCCGAAGGCACGGCGTTTCCGCCGCTCGGCGTGATCATCTGGCACCGGCTCTACCTCGGCAACGCCGATCAGATCCCGCTTGCGATCGATTCGGCGACCGAGCGCGCACGATCTGCGCTTTCGGTCGTCGAGGATAACCTTCGCACGAGGCCTTATGTTCTTGGCGACGAGTTCTGTGCGGCCGACATCATGCTCGGATTCACGCTAGCTGCCGCGCAGTTCCTCGGCGTGCTCGACGAGAGCTATCCGAAGACACTTTCATACCTGGGAAGGCTGACGGAGCGGCCTGCATTCCAGAGGGCCAGCGCGGACTGACGACTCGCGACCCTCAGCGAGACCGCGGCATCGATAGAATTCTTCAGGCCGCCGGATCGTAAACGGCCGCTCACTTGCGGCGCGGCGGGATCGTGCAGGCTTCATCCGGCGCAAGACCGAGCGGCCGCGCCTGCAGATTCAGATAGTTGCCGACAGCGTTCAGCCACGTCAGCTCGATGATCTCACGCTCCGAGAAGTGGCGCCGGAGTCCCTCGAATGTCTCGTCCGACGCCTGGCGAACGGTGTTGATCTCTTCGACGTAGCGAAGCGCCGCGCGCTCGCGTTCGCCGAAGCGCTCGCTGGCGGCATACTCGGCCAGCGCGTCGGCGTCCTCGCGTGTGAGCGATCCGTGCGCGATGGCCAGACGCGTCTCCAGATTGTCGCAGAACATGCACCCGTTGATGCGCGAGCCGAACACCCGAACCAGTGACTGCACGCGACGGTCGAGCGTCAGGCCATACTCCGACGTCAGCACGACGAGCAGGTGTCCGATGATCAGCCGCGGTGCCCGAGCGAAGATCACCTGCGCGGGCAGCGGAGCGCCGATGCTTCGGTAGATTGCCAGTGCGAGCCAGTGAAGCGGGTTCCACGACCATGCGATCGGTGTCAGCCGTGGATGAGCCTCTGCCGTCCCACGCGCCATCCGTTCTGCCGCAATTGCAGTTTCCATCGCAGTTCTCCTTCGTCGTGTACACGAAGCACGATGCGCGGAAGTTACACGAAATCGGGGACAGACACCGATTTCGCGAAATCGGTGTCTGTCCCCGGTTTCTCACGGCCCGCGTCTCAGGCCGCGCGTCGTTTTCGTTCCGCGGGGTCGGCGGGGAAAACGCGCAGCTGCGCGCCTTCGTGGTCGAGCAGCCATTTCTTGTTCGGGAGTCCGCCGCCGAAGCCGGTCAGAGTTCCGTTGCTCCCGATCACGCGATGGCACGGGACGACGATTGCCACGGGATTGGCGCCGTTGGCGGTTCCGACGGCACGGACTGCAGCGGGCTGGCCGATCGCGCGCGCAACCTCGCTGTACGTGCGCGTCTCACCGACGGGGATGCGCTGCAGCTCGGCCCAGACGCTCCGTTGAAAAGGCGTTCCCCAGCATTCGACTTCGATCGGCGCGAGCGCGTCGAGATCGCCTTCGAAATACTGCGTGAGCCTGCTTCGGACGCCGGCGGGATCCCGGACCGCTTCGAATCGTGCACCGGGAAAGCGCCGTTCGAGCGACCGTACGCGCCGGTCCCAGATTCCCTCGAAGCACAGTGCGACGAGCCGACCGTTCGCGACGGCGATGGCAAGCTCGCCGACGGGCGAAGCCATCTCGGTACATGCAAAGTTCATCTGCTGTTCTCCTGCGCGTGGCGCGCGGCGACCATCGCGGTCCGCGCCCGCTCGCGAAAATCGGGGACAGACACCGATTTCGGGAAATCGGTGTCTGTCCCCGATTTCGATTCGATGCCGGTTTTCAGGCTGTGCCAGAGATAGATCGTTGCGTACGATCGCCACGGCCGCCATGCATCCGACTGGCGGCGCACTTCGCCGATGGAAGCGGGGTCTTCGCGACTGCCGAGTGCGTGGCGCAGCCCGAGGTCGGTCTCCGGAAACGCATCCGGCTCGGCGAGCGCACGCATCGCGATGTAGTTGGCCGTCCACGGCCCGATGCCCGGCAGCGCGCACAGGCGCTCGACCGCTTCGTCAAGGCCGAGCGACGCATCGAAGCGAAGCTCGCCGGACGCGATCGCCCGCGCAACGCCGCGAATCGCTTCGGCTCGCGCGCGCGGCAGGCCGATGCGCGACAGGTCGGCATCGACGAGCGCGTCCGCCTTCGGAAACACATGCGTCAGCGAAGCATCGCTCGCGGCCAGCGGCGTTCCGAATGTCGACGCGATCCGGCCGGCAAGCGTGGTCGCCGCTTCCACGGAAATCTGCTGCCCGAGAATCGCGCGCACGGCGAGCTCGAATCCGTCCCACGCGCCGGGCACGCGCAGGCCGGGCAGCGATTCGACGATCGGACGCAGTTTTGCGCTCCGTCCGAGCTGGGCGCCGATCAGCGCAGAGTCGGCGCCGAGGTCGAAGATCCGCCGCACACGCTCGACCACGTCGATCAGGCCGCGGCAGTGCGGATGCTCGACGCGCACGAGAAGATGCGCCGCGTGGTGCGGCCGGTTCGACGTGTCGCGTGAATTCTTCGTGCTCGCAGGCGTTGCGTTCGCATCGTCGCCGGCCGAGCCGAGCCGCACTTCGATGATTCCGGAAGTGCCGCCGATCTCGACCGTACGGCGGTAGCTGCCGCCGGCCACGTGCTCGACGCCCGGAATCGCTCGCAGCGCAAGGAAATCGAGCATCGCGCTCCACGCCAGCGGCGGACGGAACGGAAGCTTGACCACGAGCGCGCCATTGGACGACTCGGCATTCCTGCGATGCGAGCGGCTGCCGCGAAGTGCGGTCGGCGGTTTTCCGAACGTCGTCTTCAGTGCGTGGTTGAACTGGCGAATGCTCGCGAAACCGGATGCGAGCGCGATCTCGGCGATCGGAAGGTCGGTCTCGTCGACGAGGCAGCGCGCGAAATGCACGCGGCGTGCGCGCGCGATTTCGCTCGCCGACGCGCCGAGATGCTGCGCGAACAGCCGCCGGAGCTGCCGCTCGCCGATTCCGAGACGCGCCGCGAACGCTTCGAGGTCGCCGTCGTCGAGCCCGCCTTCCGCGATCAACCGGAGGCCGCGCGAGACGACGGCGGAAGTTCCCGCCCACGCCGGCGTTCCCGGCGCAGTCTCCGGCCGACAACGTTTGCACGGGCGGAATCCCGCCGCTTCGGCCGCAGCAGCGCACGCATAGAAACGCATGTTCGTGAATTTCGGGGGAGTCACCGGGCAGACCGGCCGGCAATAGATGCCGGTGGTGACGACGCCGGTGAAGAAGCGGCCGTCGAAGCGGCGGTCGCGCGACAGGATGGCCTGGTAACAACGCTCCGGATCGAGATCCATGAGGGCTTTCTACATTACCGGCGTGCCGGGGTCTGGCGGTTTCCGGACATGGTCGTCGGGCCGGACGCCGTCGTCGGAAGCCATTGCCTGCAGCGCGCGTCCTGCGTCGTCATCTCTTGCCGGTCGCGATGAGCGGCTCGCCGTCCTTCGTCGGACCCTGCCAGATGAGCCGCAGCGCGTCCGGGCGCAGCCGTGCGCCGTCGATCGCCGCTTCGAGCTCGCGCTTCTGCAGGCGCAGCGCTTCGGTCTCCTCGGGCCGGATGTGGTCGTTGATTTCGGCAAGCCGCGCAAGGCGTTCGAGCTCTTCGTCGAGGCGTGCATCCATCGCCCGGCGCGCGTCGCGCCGGATCTCCGCCGCGCGAGCTTCGGCCAGCTCCTCGGCATGGGCCATCATGCGCGCGACGAGCGGAGCGAGAATGTTCTGGCGCCCGGCGACCCAGATGCCGCTGCCGTCGGCGAGATCGACTTCGGCCGGATCCTCGCTGGTGCTCTCCGGTTGCTTGCGATGCTGGTCGACGACGATGCGCACCGGCACCGGTGCGAGAAACCGGTCGGCATGAAGACGCGCCGGCGCGACCGGCTCGAGCACGTACAGCGCTTCGAGCCACATGCGCGGAGTGCACGTGTCGTCGAGCAGCGCGAACGACGCGTTACCCGACGGCGATGCGAGCAGGAACTCCATGGCATCGCCGAGCAGCGGATGATCGCGCGTCGCAAATTCCAGATCCTCACGCACGAGCGCAGTCTCACGATCGAACGCGAGCACGGTCTCGCCGTGGTCGAGGCTCGGGAACTCGGGGCTGCGCGTGCCGTCGGGATTGAGCAGATACGCGCGCGGAGCAACCTCTTCGGCGTAGACATGGAAATGCTCGAGCAGGCGCAGGAAATAGTCCTCGAGCGCGATGTCGCCGTCGAGCTCGCGGACGGCGTCGATCAGCGGATCGGCGATCTCGCGCCGGAGCGAGGCCATCTCGAGCAGCCGGTCTCGGCCCTGCTCGACGCGCTCGGCAAGCTCCTTCGCCGCTGCGGCGGTTTCGGCAACCAGCGCGTCGACTCTCGACGTGAAGCGCTGCGGATCGCCGGGCGAATCGTCGAGCGCGAGATCGCGCACGCGCGCACCGAACATCTCGAGAAGAGGCCGGCCCGCGAGGCTCGTGCGCCGGAACGCGCCGACGCCTTCGTCGAGCCATCGCACCAATGCCTCGGCGCCGCTGCCGGCAACGTACGGAATGTGGATTTCGACCGTGCCGCGCTGGCCGATGCGGTCGAGGCGACCGATCCGCTGTTCAACGACGTCCGGGTCGAGCGGTACGTCGAACAGCACGAGGTGCTGCGCGTGCTGGAAATTGCGGCCTTCGCTGCCGATCTCCGAGCAGACCATCAGGCGCGCGCCGTCCTCTTCGGCAAACCACGCCGCGCCGCGGTCGCGCTGGAGCAGCGTCAGGCCTTCGTGAAACAGCGCGGTTGCGACGCGGATGCGCGCGGCCAGCGCAGCTTCGATCGCTTCGGCCTTCGCGCGGCTGCTGCAGATGACGAGCACTTTGCGCGGGCCGTCGGGCGCAAGAAGACTCGCGAGCCACTGGATGCGCGGGTCGCCGAACAATGACGGCGATGCGTCCGGTGCTTCGCTTTCGCCGGGGAGATCGAAGCTGCCGTCGTGCCTCGCCGGATCGCCCGCGAGCTGCATTCGGGCGAGATCGCGAGCGATCTCTATTCGGGCGAGATCGCGAGCGATCTCTTTGCTGGCGAGATCGCTTGCGATCTCGAGCCGGAGGCGCTCGGCGATGGTAGCGTCGTCGCCGCCGGCCAGCGGATGAAGATGCACCTCGCGCCGCGGGAAGCCGCGCACGGCCGAGCGCGTGTTGCGGAACATCACGCGACCCGGACCGTGGCGGTCGATCAGCTCGGCAAGCAGGCGATCGCGCGACGCACGGTCCTCGCTGCGCCGGAGCACGTCGTCCGGGCTGACGCCGAGCGCCGACGCGAGCTCGGCTGCATCTTCGGGTGCGACAGGGCGGTCGCCGATCAGTGCGGAGGCAACGCGCGCGGCTTCGCGGAATCCTTCGGCTTCGTGCTTCCAGCGTTCGTAGTCGCCGTAGCGATCGGGATCGAGCAGCCGCAATCTTGCGAAGTGCCCCTCGGCGCCGAGCTGTTCGGGCGTTGCGGTAAGCAGCAGCAGTCCGCCGGCTTCGCGCGAGACGGTTTCGACTGCGACGTAGCCCGCCCCCGGCGCCTCGCGCGACCATTCGAGATGGTGGGCTTCGTCGACGACGACGATGTCCCAGCCGGCTTCTGCCGCCTGGCGCATGCGCGACTCCGAACCGGTCAGCAGCGACAATCCGGCGAGCACGAGCTGTTCCTGCGTGAACGGGTTCGAGCCGGGCTCGCTGTCCTCGGCCGCCGTGCAGCGCTCCTCGTCGTAGACGGAGAAGCGGAGCTGGAAGCGCCGGCGAAGCTCGACGAGCCACTGATGCACGAGCGAGTCGGGCACCAGCACGAGCACGCGCTGCGCGCGCCCGGCGAGCACGAGCCGGCTCAGGATGAGGCCTGCTTCGATGGTCTTGCCGAGACCGGTCTCGTCGGCGAGCAGCACGCGCGGCACGAGGCGCGAGCTGACTTCGGCGGCAACGAAGAACTGATGCGGAAGAAGCTCGATGCGCGGTCCGGCAAACCCGCGCACCGGCGAGCTGCGCACGGCATGGAGCTTGGACAGCGTTTCGCGGCGAAGATCGAACAAGAGGGATGCATCGACGCGCCCCGACGCGAGGCGCTCGCGCGGGCCGCTGACTGTCGTTCCTGCCGCTACGCGCGACTCCGGCAGCTCGCCGTCGCGCGTGCGGTAGTAGAGCAGGTTGTCGCGCTTCTCGACCGACTCGACGACGTGGACGGCGCCGCGGTCGTCCGTCAGCGAGTCGCCGATCGAAAAGCGCACACGCCGCAGCGGCGCGGACTTTGCGACGTACGTGCGAACGTCTTCGGCGGCAGCGAACGCGAGATCGACGACGCGCTCATCGACACGGACGACGACGCCGAGCCCGAGCTCGGGCTCGGCGTCACTGACGTAGCGCTGGCCGATCGCAATGCCGGTCGCGCCGGGGGGAGCGGGGTCTTGTCCGCCGGCGATCGCCATCCGTGACCTTACCGGCGTTCCTGCAGTTTGGAGAGCAGGCGCAGGATCTCGATGTACAGCCACACGAGCGTGACCATCAGGCCGAATGCCGCGTACCACTCCATGTACTTCGGCGCGCCCGCCGCGGCGCCCTGCTCGATGAAGTCGAAGTCGAGCACGAGATTCATGGCCGCAACTCCGACCACGACGAGGCTGAAGCCGATGCCGACCATGCCGCTGCCGTGAATCATCGGTATGCCGGTGCCGAAGAAGCTCATGATGAAACCGACGAGATAGACGAGCGCGATGCCGCCGGTAGCCGCAAAAATTCCGAGCCGCAGGTTGTCGGTGACCTTGATGAAGCCGGAGCGGTACGCGAGCAGCAACGCGCCGAGCGTCCCGAACGTGAGAAAGACAGCCTGGCTGACGATGCCCGGATAGCGGGCCTCGGTGACGACAGAAATTCCGCCGAGCGCGAGACCTTCGAGCGCGGCGTACGCCGGAGCGAGGGCCGGGGACCATTCGCGCTTGAACGTCGTTACCATCGCGACGATGAAGCCGCCGACGACGCCGACCATCGTCCATGGCGCGACGGCAGCGAGGTTCGCAGGACCTTCGAGGGTCTGAGCCGTTCCGAGCGTCCACACCCAGGCCGCGGTAATGAGCAGGATGACGAGGCTGAGCGCGGTCTTGTTGACCGTTCCGTCGATCGTCATTGCTCCGGCGGTGCCGGCAATGGTCGAACGGTTGCCGAACGTGCTGGCGTTCAGGACGGGGTTGCTGGAACGGACGGCGAGAGGGTTGCTCGGTGGCATCGGGGCGGCCTCCAGACCGCGGACCGAGCCTAGCCCCGACAGCCGCCCGGCTCTAGACGCCGGGACACATCGGCACGATCGGCTGGCCCACCGCTCTCTTGAGGATCGCGAGCGCATCGGCAGCTCTCACCTTGCCGCTGCCGTCGTAGTCACATCGCTCGACAATGCATTGCGCGCTGCCGATCGCAGCCCGGAGCGCGACGAGTGCGTCGCTCGCCTTGATCTGTCCGTCCATGTCGGCGTCCCCGCAGATTGTGTCATCGGAAAGCGTGGTGGTTGTGATTCCGGGACAGACGCCGATGTCGCAGATCGTGCCGTCACCCTGGTAGACGCCGAAACCTTCGCATTGCTGTGGAGTGAAGTCGTAGCAGAGCCCGTCCGGCGTGCAGCAGGCGCCGTTGGAAAGATCCGGACAGACGCCGATGTCGCAGATCGTGCCGTCACCCTGGTAGACGCCGAAACCCTCGCATTGCTGCGGGGTGAAGTCGTAGCAGAGACCCTCGTGCGTGCAGCACGCGCCGTCGACGACTTCGGACAGCGATGGGCCGGCTGAGCTCAGCGGGCCCGCGTACGACGGAACCGCCGTCACGTCCGCGAGGGCGCACAATCCGATCAGAGGAACCGATACGATTCTCAGAATCGTCGTCGCCATTTTCGTCACCCTTCCTCTATGGTCCTGCAGTCCGTCTGCGGACCGGGACTTTGTACCGGATTCGATCAGGGACGGGCAGGCTGGGACGGTGCGGGCTTGCCGAAGCGCACGATCGAGCGATCCTTGAGCGCCCAGTACACGAGCGACGTCAGGAAGCTCGTTCCGTACGTGACATCGCAGCCGATCCCGACGATTGCACCGACGAGGCGGTTCATGCCGGTCAGCAGTCCGCGTGCGCAGTTCCAGTAGTGCGCGCCGCGCGCCACGACGATGACGCCAAGAAGCAGCCCTGCGGTCGGGCTCATCGTCGACAGCAGCAGCAGCAGCGGCACGAGCGGCGCCATCGCGATCTGAATCAGGCGGTGGCGGATGCGGATGCGGCGGTTGTGCTGGTCGCCGGTCATCGTGTGATGGCCGAGCCCGTAGCGCAGGAAGATGTAGCCCTGGCCGTGCGCGTACTTGTACTGCTTCTTGAAGACCTTGTAGAGGTTGTCCTCGGTCTGACCGAAATCGAGCGAGAACTTCATGCGCTTGTCCTGCAGCAGGCGGTAGCCGAACTCGCGCATGTGGGCGGAAATGTCCTGGTCTTCGGTCGAGTTGTAGAGGCCTTCGAACCAGAAGCCGATCTTTTCGAGCGCTTCCTTGCGCACCAGATCGCAGCGCGTTTCGATGAACGCGACCTCGAAGACGTCCTCGTCGTGCTGCTCGACGACGTCGAGCACGTTGACGAGCGTGAAGATGCGCTGGATCGTGTCGAGCCGGTCCGGATTGTCGAAGATGCCCTGGCCGATCACGCCGGCGACGGTCGGATCGGCGAAATGCTGGAGGCCGCGCTCGATGTAATCGGACTGCGTCAGGTAGCAGTCGCTCGCCATCAGCAGCAGGAACCGGCCTTTGGCGGCCTGCGATCCGGTGTTGTACGCGCCGGCGGTGCCGCGGTTCTTCGGATGGAAGATCGCGTTGATGCGGCTCCCGAAGGACTTCAGGATCTCGCGGGTCGAGTCCTTCGAGCAGTCGTCGACGACGACGATCTCGATGTTCGGATGGGTCTGGTTGAAGATCGATTCGATCCCGCGACGGATCGTCCCCTCGCCGTTAAAGACAGGGATAACCACCGAGACCAGTGTTTGCGAGTCCGCCACGAATGCTCCGGATGAAGGGAATGAACAGGCTTTTTTCCCACAATACCGTGGAATTTCAAGCCTCCCGGCAATCCGGAGGAATCGGAAATCGGGGAACAGACACTGATTTCCCGAAATCAGTGTCTGTCCCCGATTTTTCCGTTCAGTTTGCGCGTGTGACGACCAGCTTGATGGCCGGCTCGAGCCACGCTCGCGGTGCGTCATCCCATGACACGACGCGTGTCGTGACGTCCTGCGGGCGCAGGCGGCCGGATTCGATCAGCGGCAGCACCTCGGGCAGCAGCGCCACCGCGTGCGCGCGTCCGATGAAGAAGCGGATGCCGAGCGTGTACATCTTGCCGAGCGGCATCGGCATGCTGCCGCCGGCATAAAAGCTGGTGCTGTGGCAGATGCCTTCGGGCCTCGTCGATGCGATTGCGTAATGAAGCCCGTTCGGCGTCAGGCCGGAGTCGACGACGATCGGGTAGCGTCCCGCGCGCTTGGTATAATCCGTAAGGATCGGTTTTGCGCCGAGGCGCTCGGCGAGCTCGAGCGATTCGCGATCGTCCGACGCGAAATCGACGCGGCCGGCGCCGAGCGCGAGCGCAGCCTGCACGGCGTACAGCGGAACGCTCTTGAGGCCGTGGCAGACGACGAGGACTTCGGCGCCCGGCTGTGCGGCGAGATGCGGAGCGACCGCGCGGTAGCCGTCGAGCACGTTGTCGGACACGCTCGCGAGCGCCGCCGAATCGAGGCCGTCGGCCACGGGCTGGAGCATGGCCTCCGCAAACGGCACGCGGACCAGATCGGTGAGCATGCCGCCGTATTCGACGCCCGACAGCGGCTGCATGCCGTAGTCGGAAAGCACCGGGAACTCGTCGCAGTTGCCGGTGCTGCCGGCGCGGCACGATCCGCACGCGCCGCAGCTGATCTGAAAGGAAACGACTGCACGCTGGCCCACTCGAAGGCCGCGCACGGCCGCTCCGAGCGCGACGATTTCAGCCACGCATTCGTGGCCGAGGGCGAACGGTCCCTGCGACGGGATGAAGCCCGACGTCAGGAACAGGTCGATGTCGCAGCGCGCGACGGCAAGCGGGCGGACCAGCGCTTCACGATCTCCGAGAAGCGCCGGTTCGGGAATGTTCTGCCACAGGACGGTGCCGGGCTGGGTACAAGTCAGTTGCTGCATGCTCCCGGTCTACGCAACTTCGGGGCCGCGCAGCAATCGCAATCGCTGCAACCGCGCTTGCGCGCGGTGCATGCGATGGCGTCTCCTCGACTGTGCGGACGCAGTCGCTCAGCTGTTTGCGCACGGGCAGTCGAGAGTGACCGGGAGACTCACGGCGTAGCGGAGCACCAGCAGCGAATCGCCGGCGGTGACATCGCCACTGCCGTTCGCGTCGCACACGCAGTGGTCGCAGTCGTCGGTGGCGACGGCGATCTTGAGCAGCAGCAGCGCGTCGGCCGACGTGATGTTGGCGTCCCCGTTCATGTCTCCGCAGGCAGCCGCCGGAAGCGTCGTGGTCACGCAGTTCTGGTTCGGCGGGTTCGAACACTGACCCTGCTCGCAGAGGTCGTCCGTGCACGGGTCGCCGTCGTTGCAGTTCTTCGGCGTGAAGCGGCATCCTTCGAGCGTGTCGCAGCTGTCGTTCGTGCAGGAGTTGGAGTCGAAGCACAGCTTGGGCGTATGGTTGCACGAGCCATCGGACGAATCGCACGAATCGATGGTGCACGCGTTGATGTCGTTGCAGTTCTTGGGCGTGAACGTGCATCCGGTCGTGGTGTCGCAGCCGTCGTTGGTGCACGGGTCGCCGTCCAGACAGAGCTTGATACCGTGTTCGCACGCGCCGGTGGACTGGTCGCAGGAGTCGATGTTGCAGGCGTTGCCGTCGTTGCACGACTTCGGCGTATACGTGCAGACACCCTCGCGGTTGCAGGCGTCGCTCGTGCAGGGATTGAAGTCGATGCAGAGCTTGGGCTTGTTCAGGCAGGCGCCGGTCGTCGAGTTGCAACTGTCGATCGTGCACGGATCGAGGTCGTCGCAGTTCTTCGCCGCGTGCGAGCACGTGTGATTAAGGATGTTGCAGGAGTCCTTGGTGCACGCGTCGGCGTCATCGCACTGCGCGCTGCTGGTACAGAAGATCGCGGCCGCGGACGGCTGAGATGACAGCAGCACCCCGAGGCACGCCATCGATGCGAGCACCGTGCACGCACGTGCTGCGCCGCCCATGAACAGGTAGTCGAAAGAACGTCGCATCGCAGAACCTCCGCAGAGCGCCCGCCGCGCCCGTCTGCTCCCCCGAGACGTCTGGCACTCTACGGTGTGACACACGAGAGGCGCAAGACATGCGGCGCACTTTTCCCCGGTCGAGGCGCTGCTGCGCACGAGGCCCCGCGAGCATTTACGCGAGCGAATCGACGAGCCAGTCACGCAGCGCGACGATGCGCGCATCATCGAGCTGCGAAGGCCGGCAGACCAGGTGATACGTCGACGGCGATGCGAGCCGGATGTCGAACGGGACCACGAGCTTGCCGCTCGCGATGCGCTGCGCGCAAAGGAACGGCGCGCACAGCGCGACGCCCTGTGCCGACTCGGCTGCGCTCAGCACGATCGACAGGTGGTCGTACGTGACGATCTTCTTCGGCACGAGGTCGCCCACGCCGGCCGCCTTCAGCCATGCCGGCCACGCATCGGGAATCTGCGTGATACGGATCTGCGTGTGTCCGGCAAGATCGGCCGGAGTACGCAGCGCATGCTCGCCTTCGAGCAGCGCGGGACTGCAGACCGGCAGATACTCGAGATCGACGAGCGGCTCGCCGTGAAGGCCATCCCACGGTCCGCTTCCGAAACGGATCGCGACATCGACGGGATCGCGATCGAAGTCCGCGTACGCGAGCGTTGCCGTCACGTCGAGCTCGATTCCAGGATGCCGGCGTTCGAAGTCCGGAAGATGCGGAATCAGCCACGCTTCGGTGAACGACTGCAGCGCGCTGATGCGAAGCCGCGCCGAGCGCGTCGGCGACAGCGACTGCTGCGCGCGGCGAAGCTCGACGAACACGCGGCGCACGGCGTCGAGATATCGCGTGCCTTGTTCGGTGAGCTCCAGGCCGGGGTTGAGCCGGCGGAACAGGGCGACGCCGAGCTGTTCTTCGAGAGACTGGATGCGACGGCTGAGCGCCGACGGCGAGACATGCAGTGCGTCGGCGGCGTCCTTGAAGCTCAGGCAATCGGCGGCCTTTGCGAAGGCCTGCAGGAACGGCAGCGGTGGGAACTCTTCGGCCATGGCGCCCGGGGATCGATGCCATGAAACCCGTCAGAGGTACAAGCCGGCTGCCCTTGCCGCCCTGAGAGTCATTACAGCCATGAGATTGGCGCTATACGGCTTTGCAGTACAGTCGCGGGATGCTAACGTTTGTCGAGACGCGACTGTTCTCGAAGCTGGTCGAGAAATATCTCGACCCGGACGAATACGCGCTTCTCCAGCTTTGGCTGGCGCTTCATCCGCGAAGCGGCGCCGTGATTCCAGGATCGCGGGGCGTCAGGAAAATTCGATGGAGCGGCAAAGGCCGTGGCAAGAGCGGCGGAATACGAATCATCTACTACCTGAAGACTCTTCACGGCGAGATCTGGATGCTCACGCTGTATGCGAAGAACGAGGCCGAAGATTTGCCGCTGCACATGTTGAGGAAGATCCGGGAGGAGATCGATGGCTGAGAAACGCAGAAATATCGGCGCTGAGATCCTGCAGGGTATCCGCGAGCTCAAAGCAGGAAAGAGGGGCCGGATCAGGACGATTCCGTCGGCTGTACAGGTTCGGAAAAAACTCGGCGTCTCGCAGAGCGAATTTGCTCGCTTGCTTCGTGTATCGTTGCGGACCTTGCAGGACTGGGAGCAGGGACGCCGCGCCCCGTCCGGAGCCGCGCGCACGTTGCTGATGATCGCGGACAAGAACCCGCGAATTCTCTTCGAAGTTTCCTGACGAGGGCGACTCAGGCTTCTTCCGGCGCTTCTTCGAGCACCACCAGCGTGTCGCCGGGGCCGACCATGGAGCCGGCTTCGACCTTGATCGCAACGACGCGGCAGCGGTGCGTTGCGCGCACCGTCATCTCCATCTTCATCGCTTCGAGCAGCAGCAGCGCGCCGTCGGGCTCGACGACGTCGCCGGCGGCGGCCAGAATCTGCAGCACCTTGCCGGGCATCGGGGACGTGACGTTCGGTTCGAACGCGCCGGCGCCGCCCTGATCGGCCGAACCCTCTTCGGCGGGGACGAACTCCCACGCATGACCGGCGTAGGCCGTAAAGACATGGCCGCGTTCGCTGTCGAACAGCACGCGGCGTCGCTTTCCGCCGATCGTCAGTGTGACCGAGCGCTCGTCGATCGCGACGTCGTCGATCGCAACCTCACGGCCGTCGATGGCAACGGTCGTGCGGCCGTCCTTCTCCGTGACGGTCAGGCAGAGGTTGCGCGAGCCTGCACGGAACTGCATCTCCATCGTCAGGCTCCAGCCTTTGCGCGGCCGAGCCGCCACTCGCCGAGGGTGTCCCACGGCGTCGGCATTCGCTCGGATGTGCCGTGTGTCGCGGCGCCGGCGCCGCGGGTCCGGCCGTTGCGCGCAAGCATTGCGACGGCGGCGGCCACGGTGTCGAGCGCTTCGGCATCGTCGGGCTTCCAGCCCTGGTACTCGCTGTCGAGCGTCGTGGTGAAATACTCGGCGCGCGCGAAGCGTTCGCTGCGCAGCAGCTCGATCAGGAATGCCACGTTGGTCGTGAAGCCCGCGATCGGAAAACCTTCGAGCGCTTCGATCATGCGGCGCGTCGCCTGCGTGCGATCCGGGGCCCACGCGATGACCTTGGCGAGCATCGAGTCGTATTCGACCGGCACCTGCCAGCCGTCGCGCAGCGCGGTGTCGACGCGCACGCCGACGCCGCGCGGATGCTCGACGCGGCGAACCAGGCCGAGCGACGGCAGGAAGCCGTTGGCCGGATCTTCCGCGCACACTCGGCATTCGATCGCATGGCCGCGCGGCGATGGCGCTTTCTCCGGAAGCTTCGCGCCGGCGGCGATCTCGAGCTGCCAGCGCACGAGGTCGGTGCTGGTGATCGCTTCGGTCACGGCGTGCTCGACCTGAAGACGCGTGTTCACTTCGAGGAAATAGAAGTTGCCGTCGGGCGCGACGACGAACTCGACGGTGCCGGCTCCGCGATAGCCGATCGACGACGCAAGGCCCGCGGCGGCCGAGCCCATCTTCTCGCGCATGTCGGCGCTGACGACGGGCGAGGGCGCTTCCTCGATGATCTTCTGGTGGCGGCGCTGCACGGAGCACTCGCGCTCGCCGAGATGCAGCACGTGGCCGTGCGTGTCGCCGAAGACCTGGATCTCGATGTGGCGCGGGCCGACGACGAACTTCTCCATGTAGACGCGCGCGTCGCCGAACGCGGAGCCGGCTTCGCGTTCGGCGGAGCGGATGGCGTCGGCGAGCGATGCGGCGTCGTCGACGCGGCGCATGCCGCGACCGCCGCCGCCGGCTGCGGCCTTGACGAGCACCGGGAAGCCGAGCGCTTCGGCGGCCTCGCGATTGCGGCCTTCGTCGGTCGTGACCTCGGCGGACGGGAGCACCGGAACGCCGGCGCGCTCGGCTGCGGTGCGTGCGCGGATCTTGTCGCCCATCGCGTCGATCGCGTCGGGCGTGGGGCCGACGAACGTCAGGCCTGCCTCTTCGACGCGGCGGGCGAACGACGCGTTCTCGGCGAGAAAGCCGTAGCCCGGATGGATCGCGTCGGCGCCGGTCGTGCGCGCGGCGGCGAGGATCTTGTCGACGTCGAGATAGCTCTCGGCCGACGTCCGGCCGCCGAGCGCGACGGCTTCGTCGCATGCGCGCACGTGCTCGCCGTCGGTGTCGGGCTCGGAGTGGATCGCGACCGTCGCGATCGCCATCTCGCGCGCCGTCTGCGCAATGCGGCACGCGATCTCCGAGCGATTGGCGATGAGCAGCTTTCGAATCGGCTTCGTCATCTCACTCAAGCGTCCATTGATTTCGTTGAGAAAAAATAAATGTACCTGTCCCCATTTTACATTCGGAAGATGCCGAAGGTGGTGGGCTCCGGGGGGCGGTTGAAGGAGGCGGCGAGGGCGAGGGCGAGCGACGAGCGGGTGTCGAGGGGGTCGATGACGCCGTCGTCCCAGAGGCGCGCGGTGCTGTAGTAGGGGCTTCCTTCGCGGTCGTATTTTTCGAGCACGGGGCGTTTGAACTCGGCGCGTTCGGCTTCGCTCATTTCGCGGCCGTCTTTTTCGAGCTGTGCGAGCTTGACCTGCAGCAGCACCGATGCGGCCTGCTCGCCGCCCATCACCGAGATGCGCGAGTTCGGCCACATGAACAACAGGCGCGGGCTGTACGCGCGCCCGCACATGCCGTAGTTGCCGGCGCCGTTGGATGCGCCGATCAGCACGGTGAACTTCGGAACGCGCGAGGTCGCGACGGCGGTCACCATCTTGGCGCCGTCTTTCGCGATACCGCCGGCTTCGTACTCGCGGCCGACGATGAAGCCGGTGATGTTCTGCAGGAACACCAGCGGAATCATGCGCTGCGAGCAGACTTCGATGAAGTGCGTGGCCTTCAGGGCCGATTCCGAGAACAGCACGCCGTTGTTCGCGACGATGCCGATCGGATAGCCGTGCAGCCGCGCGAAGCCGCAGACGACGGTCGGACCGTAACGGGCCTTGAACTCGTGGAAGCGGCTCCCGTCGACCAGCCGCGCGATCACTTCCCGCACATCGTACGGCCGGCGGTTTTCCGGATTGACGATGCCGTAGATCTCGGCCGGGTCGTACGCCGGATCTTCCGGCGTCGACATTTCGAGCGGGCAGCCGAGCGAGCGCGGCAGGCTCTCGAAGATCTGGCGCGCAATGCGGATGGCATCCTGGTCGTCTTCGGCGAGATGGTCGGACACGCCGGAGGTGCCGGTATGCAGCGCGCCGCCGCCGAGATCCTCGGCCGTGACTTCTTCGCCGGTTGCAGCCTTTACGAGCGGCGGTCCCGCGAGGAAGATCGTTCCCTGCTCGCGTACGATCACAGTTTCGTCCGACATCGCCGGCACGTACGCGCCGCCGGCCGTGCACGATCCGAGCACCAGCGCGACCTGCGGAATGCCGAGCGCGGACATGTTGGCCTGGTTGTAGAAGATGCGTCCGAAGTGGTCGCGATCGGGAAACACGTCGTCCTGCATCGGCAGGAACGCTCCGCCCGAATCGACGAGATAGACGCACGGCAGCCGGTTCTCGAGCGCGATCTCCTGCGCGCGCACGTGCTTCTTGACGGTCATCGGAAAGTACGTGCCGCCCTTGACGGTCGCGTCGTTCGCGACCACCACGCAGTGCCGTCCGTGAATCGTGCCGATGCCGGTCAGGATGCCTGCGCCCGGCGCCTGGTCATCGTAGAGGCCGCCCGCAGCAAGCGGAGACAGCTCGAGGAACGGCGAGCCGGGATCGAGAAGCCGCTCGACGCGCTCGCGCGGAAGCAGCTTGCCGCGGCTCGTGTGCAGCTTGCGCGAGGATTCGGGGCCGCCGCGGCGCGCGGCTTCGAGGCGCGCACGCAGATCCGCCGCGAGGGCTTCCATGCGCGCCTTGTTCTCCTGGAACTCCGGCGACGTCGTCCGGATCTGGCTGGTCAGCTTTCGCAAAAGGTCGCCTCAGGATTTCTGGCGGGACTCTCCGGCCGGTTTGCCCGTGAGCTCGCGCTGCCGCGCGGTGACGAGCGCTTCGAGCACCGGCAGCACTTCGGCGGTCTCCCGAAACAACAGCGTGTTCCAGCCGAGCGCGCGCGCAGCCTTCAGGTTCTGCCCGATGTCGTCGACGAAGAAGATCTCGTCGTGCGCGACGCCGAGCTTCTCTCGCGTGATTTCGTAGATGCGCGGCTCGGGCTTGCGTGCTCCGACTTCGCTGGAATCGATGATGACGTCGAACAGCGACGCGGGATCGAGAACCCGCTCCCACTCGGCCCGCCACTCCCTGACGTTGTTGGTCAGCAGCGCCGTCGGCATGACCGCGCGGATGCGACGAACCGCGTCGAGCATCTGTGGCCGCAGCCGCGCGCGCTGGCCCATCGGATCGGGGCTGCCCATGAACGACTCGGCCTGCTGCTCGCTGACGGTGCCGCCGGCATCATGAATCGCGCGGCGAAGTGCGGCGGTGAAGTCCGAATACGGGACCTCTCCGCGCTCGAGCCTGGCCCAGATGCCGTCGTTGCCGAAGAATTCCCGCCGCAGCGGCCGCCAGATGTCCTCGGAAAGGCCGGTCTTGCCGCCGAATGCCGCGACTTCGCTCGGGCCGCCTTCGATCAGCACGCCGCCGTAGTCGAAAACGGCAGCGCGGATCCGGCTGGGGTCGATATGGTCGAGCCCGTTCGTGCTGTCGGTGCTGTTCGTGCTGGCGGTTGCGGACACGGCGGCGGAGTTGACCAGAAAAGTGCTTGCCAAGCCAGCCGCCTGTTGCGCTGGTCTGTTCCTGCTCGGAGCGGGCATACTCGCACGGCACGATCCCGTACGTCGGAGGTCCTCATGCACCGGAGCCGCCTCGCCACCATCGTCATCGACTGCGCCGACACCGGCTTCGAGACCGGCGCGAAGTTCTGGAGCGCTGCGCTCGGCAAGCCCGTCGTTGCGCATCGCCAAGGCAACGACAGGTTCGCGTCATTGAAAGGCCGGGTCGGCGGCGATGCGGGACTGTATATCGGACTTCAGCGCGTGCCTGCGGAGGAGCGGGCCGTGCACCTCGACATCGAGACGGACGACGTCGACGCGGAAGTCGCACGCCTCGAACAACTCGGCGCTCGTGTGAAGGCGCGCATCCGGCGCCATGTGGTCATGACCGCGCCGTCCGGCCACGCATTCTGCGTCGTCCCGGTCCAGCGCGGCGACTTCCCGCATGGTGCGACCGAGTGGCCTTGAGAAGAGCAGTTAATGAGGCTCTTCGCGGGTCACGGAGCGGCCGCCATCTCCTCGCGGTCGACGGCACGACATTCCCCGGGGAATGTTCGCGCAGCGGCGAGATTGCCGCGCTTCGCGTCCATGAAGGCGCGGCCGAAGTCGAGGTCCGCCTGATACTGGTTGTGTGCCGCGCAGCGCAGCTCGATGTTCTCGGGCGTAGGAGGTCCGCCCATGGCGAAAGGAGCTCTGTGGTGGAACTCGACGTTGCTCGTCTCGCGGCAGCGATGTCCTCGGCCGTCTACGTAGCGGCAGCGTCCCGAGTCGCGCCGCCATACTTCGCGCCGCACGGCCGCGGGGATGGTTCGGGATCGCCGTCCTCGCTTCGAAGCCGCCGTATCGATCGCGGGCATTGCGGCGGGTCGATCGGTGCACTCCGCGTTCGTCGACGTGGTCGACCTCGGTCGGTCGGTGCAACCTGCCTTGCGCGCGAGTGTCCGGACGAGCAGGACGTCGATCGCACGACTGATGATCGCGGCCGCATCGCGACCGGTCGCCGACCGGCCCAGCAGATCCTGCAGCGACCGGAGCTTGTCGTGCGTTTCTTCGTCTACGGTGATCTCGATCTTGTAACGGCGCGGGCTGAGCGGAACGATCGGCTTCGTCACTTTTGCCGGCTGCGCTGACGGTGGAGAGATCGCAGCGCCGACGACCGTGGAGTCCGGCCGATTACTCGAGCAACCGACGGACTCGCGGTCTGCCCAAGTTCGCGGATCGCTCGCACTGCCGGCCTGTTCGCAATCCATCGAAGTCGCGCCGGCCGCCCCCACCAGCCCCTTGTTCGCCGCGCACCCTGCGCGAGCCCTGGGCATCGCACGA